>Ga0233431_1006684_pt1 | contig 10248 bp, 5 predicted proteins | sample SI_118_April2016_FD_179867 | JGI IMG/M metagenome (GOLD analysis project Ga0233431, IMG submission 179867) | Seawater microbial communities from Saanich Inlet, British Columbia, Canada - SI_118_April2016_200_MG | ecosystem: Environmental > Aquatic > Marine > Inlet | place: Canada: British...
CATTGCCCGTTATAAGTGCAACGCTGCCCATTAAAACCGGACCGATGACTACAGCAAATTTACCCAGCATATTATAGAAACCGAAGAACTCGGCAGATTTTTCTGCAGGAATAATGCGGGTATAAAGACTGCGGCTCAGTGCCTGAATACCACCTTGAAACAGTCCGACGGCGGCCGCCAGGGCGTAGAAATGCCAGATCTCTGACATCAGATAGCCCAGGATCGTAATCAGGCCGTAACAGAGGATGGAGATGAAAATCGCCGGTTTGATACCTGTCTTGGTGCCCAACCAGTAGTACGCCAGTGTCGCTGGAAATGCGACGAACTGCACCATCAGCAAGGCTGTGATCAACGCGCTGCTGGGAAATCCCAGGGACATCCCGTAATCTACCGCCATGCGGATGATGGTGTCGACCCCGTCCATATAAAACCAGTAAGCCAGCAGGAACATGCCCACGACTTTGAGGTGCCGTATTTCCCGAAATGTGTTCACAAGCTCTTTCAGGCCCAGGGCGACCGCATCTTTGACCCCAACACTTTCGTAGATTCTGGGTTCCTCAACCCAGAGCATCACCGGAAGGGAAAAAACAGCCCACCAGACCGCCACAGAAACAAAAGAGATCCGGATCGCTGTGGCGCCATCTGGTATGCCGAAGAGCTCGGGTTTGAGATACATGACCACGTTTACCAGAAACAGCAACCCCCCACCAATATAGCCCATGGCGAAGCCGAGTGAAGAGGCATAGTCGACCTTCTTCTTCGAGGCGACGCCTGGTAGCAGGGAATCGTAAAAGATATTACCCCCGGAAAACCCAACAGTGGCCAGAATGTAGATGAAGACGGCCATCTGCCAGAATCCCTGCTGCACAAACCATAGGCAGCCGGTCATCACAATTCCCAGGAATGCGAAAGTAAACATAAACTTTTTCTTGGCGCTCCCCCGGTCGGCAATAGCCCCCAGAAACGGTGCCAGGGCGGCGACGATGATCCCCGAGATGGAGTTGGCCAGCCCCAGATAAAAGGTGCTCTCTTCCACGTTGGCCTGGTTTGCCCAGTAAGCCTTGAAAAAAACCGGGAAAAAACCGGCCATGACTGTGGTGGCAAAGGCGGAATTTGCCCAGTCGTACATGGACCAGGACCAGATGGATCTGCGATCGTCAATCATTCTGTCTCCGGGGGAATTCGATTGTTGCTGTCTCAATTGAATTAGCTCAAGATTCTGATCACTTATCAGTACTTTGCTCAAGCTGTCAATGCCAACCCGATCGTGTCAGCGGGTAGACGGGGAGAAAGGACGAATCGAAAATTACACGAGATGCAGTGGAGTGGTTGTTCGAGAGGAAAATGAGGGGACATGATCATTCGTGTCCCCTCATTTTTTCAGAATGTTGGCTTAGGCTTCGCCTTCAGCTTGAGCCTTTCTAAATTTCTTAACCCAGATGCCGCTTAATATATATGAGTACAGCCAGGTTCCGAAAAAAATCATGACAAAGGCTTTGAGAATATCCATGGAGGAGCCGTCCAGTGAGAAGGCGGGCACATATCCAAAGAGAAACGGGCCCAGATACAGGAACTTGGCAAATTTAAACGATGTAAAGGCCGTCTTCCACATGTTCGCTTTTGCTATGGTCGCACCTGCAAAAGCGGCAATACAGACAGGCGGCGTGATGTTGGAATCCTGGGACAACCAGTAGACAATCATATGAGATGCCAGTTCATTGACCCCCAGATGTGTTAGCGCAGGAACCGCCACTACCGCTGTAATCAGATAAGCGGCTGTAACCGGCACACCCATGCCCAGAACCAGCGAGGCAAGGGCAATAAACAAAATCGTCATCCAAAGTTTTCCGGCAGCGAGTTCTATGATTATGTCTGCAAAAGTTAAAATCAGTCCACTATAGGTTAACACACCAATGATGATGCCGATGACCCCCACTGTCGCTCCAATGGTTAGACTGTTTTGTGTCCCCTGGCGGGCAGCTTCTACAAACTGCATGGGTCCAATGCGGGTGTCCTTTTTAAACCAGCTGATCACCAGACAACTGATTAAACCCATGATGGCCGAATAGCTGGGTGAGTACCCATAAAGCATCAAGATCGTGATCAGGATGAGGGGTACGGTATAATACCATTGGTGTTTCAAAATGTACCCGGCACTCCTTTCGCTCCTTTCACCTTTAATATTATGAATCTTCGCTTCATAATGCACCATCATAAAAACGCTGAAGACGTACATGATGGCTGGAAAAATGGCGACCAGCATGATCTGCGAATAGGGTACCCCGGTCAGCTCAGCCATGATAAATCCACCGGCACCCATAATCGGTGGCATGAACATGCCTGAAATGGATGCTGCAGGTTCAATTCCACCTGCCACATGGGGCCTGAATCCCGCTTTCTTCATCATCGGGATTGTGAACGTACCAGTTGAAACCACATTGGCAATGGCACTGCCTGAAATCGAGCCAAACAGACCGCTGGCGATCACAGCCACTTTACCGGGACCACCAATACGATGTCCGACTGCCGCAAGAGGGAAATCGATAAAAAATCGCTGGGCACCGCACTTTTCCAGAAACGCACCAAAAAGCACAAACAAGATCACGTAGGTTGCCAGGACATTCGCCATAATACCGAAGACGCCGTCGCTTTTGTAAAAGATACTGGTGCAAAGCTCAGGAAAGGTATCACCGGCATGGGCAATCAGTTCCGGCATGTAATCGCCGTAAACCCCGAACAATAACAGGACAACTCCCAATATGACGAAAACATTGCCCACAACCCGCCTGGCCAGTTCTATCCCCAGCAACACACCGATCATCGCCACATATTTATCAAAATCAGTCTCAGCACCAGTGCGGTAATTAATTGCCTCAAAATTCATAATCCAATACCCGACACTGAAAATCGACAGCACAACCAGTGTGTAGTCCACAATTCTGAAGATCAGGGTTTTGGATTTGTAGGCCATGAAGATGAGGACATAGATGATGATGACAAATATACCCCGATGATATTGTGTCGAAGATGGTTGAATGATCGCGGCATAGGAATAAAACAGCAGCAGAAAAAGCGATAGGATATCAAATACAACTTTTTCAATTCGATTGAGTTCAGCGTACACAATGGTTACCTTGAAAGGATTGCAAAAGAGAAGTGGACGAGCAGCTACATCTCATTAACTTGAGGCCGTCTCGATCCTCGCCAAACGATTCATGGATCGAGACATGCCCCTGAGGTTACTTGATTCTCTTACTCTAACCCGCAAACGTAAGAATATCAAGTGATTTCCGTTTCAGGCCCTAGAGAACTCCTTTTTCCTTCCAGAATTTTTCAGCTCCTGGATGGAAAGGAGTGACGATGCCAGTAGCACCCGTCTTGATGCTCATGAGCTTGAAGGTCTTCTTCATGCTGAGCATATGCTTCAGTCCTGCATCCGTGTATATCACCTTCAACATATTATACACCACGTCAGCCGGAACTTTTGAGTTGGCTACCCAAAGCGCGCTGTCTTGAAAAGACGGAGAAATATAGTCAACGCCTTTATAGGTTCCAGCGGGTACTGACAGCTGTCCAAAATAGGGATATTTCTTCAAAAATCCGGATCTTGATGCATCGACAGCCAGGTCAAGCAGAGCCACATCGTTGGTCTGCGCGGCCATGATCACAGCGCCGCTTGGAAAAGCGGTAAAGAGCCAGAACGCATCCAGTTGATTGTTGCCGAATGCCGCAGCTGCATCGTTGTATCCCATAGCATTCCGTTCAATTTTGTCCCAAATTCCCAGGTGGGAGAAAAACAGTTCACAGTTGGCGAATGCACCAGATCCTGCATTTCCAACACCGACCTTCTTCCCAACCAGATCTTTCATGCTGTAGATATTTGAATCAGCACGTACAACCAACTGAGCCGGGGCTCCATACAGCCAGGCGACTGCCAGGACGTCGGTGTATTTTTTGGTGTCATTCTTCATCTTACCGTTTCTTCCCAGCCAGACATGACCTGAGTAAACAGTACTCATTTGCTGTTTGCCGGAGTTTGTCTTTCTGAGGTTCTCAACAGATCCGGCGGAAGTTTGTGCCTTCACGGAGACGTTTTTCAGCGCTTTGATAGGCTTATAAACCTGAATCCCATTAGCAACAACTTGAAAAGTTCCTCCAGCAGGTCCACCACCAAAGACAACGCGCTTTTTTCTGGCGAATGCATCTGAGGAAACGATAAACAGGCACAAAAGGCTGATTACAAGCCCACTAATCGCATATCTGACGTTTTTCTTGTTCATAAGGTTAACTCCCTTCTTGAATTTCAATGAAATAACTAGTTAAAAACAATTTGAGATTTCTCTTCCTCATCAGAAAATCGGATTTGATAGCAAACCTGCCACTAAGGGTTGGCTCATAAATCAGTCAAGTGTTTCCCATTAATCGAGTGTTTCTCATTTGCGTTAAAGAAACACGTTGCCGAAAAGGAAACACGTTGCTGTCACATTCTGTTTGCAAAATGTCCAGTGTTTTCAGGACTTTTGCAAACAGATTATGTGAAGTTATTTTTGAACGATCCCTAGGAACAAATATTTATCAAGTATGCATTTCAGTCCAAACCGCCTTTTATTGACAAACCGAAATCCAAAAGTCTTGAACCTATTTGTTTATACCACTCAAATCCGGAAAAATGGTATCTGGTACGAGTATATATTTTAAGGGGGATCTGGTAACCTCTATTCTGTAAGGGCCAATTGTTTTATTGTAAGGCCACGTTCCTCCCAGAACATTTTCGCCCCTTTGTGCAGAGGCGTGATGATACCGGTCAATCCACCCTCAATTGTCATCTGTCTGGCTGTTGACTTGATTCTCGCCAGATATGTCAGCCCCTCCTTTGAATAAATTTCTTTCAGGGCGCTATAAACCAAATCGACAGGAACTTTTTTGTTGGCGATCCAAAGAGCCGAATCGAAAAAAGAGGCCGTTGCATTCGAAACCCCTTTATACGTATTTGCCGGGATAAAAATTGGCTGATAAAACGGTAACACATCAGATAAATCGTGATGGGCAGCAATCGGATAAACATGCAAAAGTTCAATATTATGAGTGGCAGAAAGTTCAATTAGGGCTCTGGTGGGATAACCCGCCAGAATCCACATCGCATCAATCTCACCGTTTTTCATCGCATTGGCAGCATTTGTGTACCCTAGATAATATCGATCGACACGGTTCCAAAGCTTTACCAGTTTCAGAAAACGTTCTGCCGAAGCGGCGGCACCTGAGCCCGAGTCCCCCAAACCCACGCGTTTGTTTTTCAGCTGCGAAACCTCAGTGATGCCGGACGATTTTAAGACTGCCAGTTGAGCGGGTGCTTTATACAGAAATGCGACTGCCCCGATATTTGTGTATTTCTTAAGGTCGTTAGTCAGTTTCCCGTTTCCAGCCAGGTATATGTCCCCTGAGTATGCGATCCCAAAATCAGCTCTGCCTGAGTTGACATTCCTGATATTTTCGATGCTGCCTTTGGAAGAAAGATTTGAAACCCTTAAGTGTTGAATGTTTTTCGAAAGTCGGATCGCAATTCCGTTTGAGAAATACTGGAACGTGCCACCGCTGGGGCCCCCGGTGAATTTCAAATATTCATTGGCGGAAGCGAATGGGGTGATGCTTATCAGAAACAGGAAAATTATAAATGTAAATATGGAATACTGCCTCATTTTATGTCCTTGAATTCATGCGTCCATGCATGTCACAACTTGAAACCACTGTTTTCCGGTCTGGTTTCTCCGATCACAACGGTCAGAGATGGAACGCTTCACTCAAAAGAAACGGCAGCTTTGTCTGGTCAGCGGGAGCAAGAGCGCTGGTAAGGATGAACGCGTTCTCCGCTTCAAGCAATAATGCCTGTCCAGTCTACAGTGTTTTTCACCTTCATCGTCAAGCTTTAGCTCTTTTTTATTATTGAAAACTTAAATCTAATAAAAATAATTAATCTCTTTTATCTCATAAATCTCATTACTACAGAAGCCACTCAACTTATAGAGTATTTGTGTTCGGGGCGGCCCTGGGATCCATAAACCAGTTCCTTTTTGATGATGTCGATCATATTCAGGTGTTTTAAATACCGTTGCACAGTTGCGGCGGAGAGTCCGGTATGTTTCGATATCTCATCGGCACTTTGAGAGAAGGGATTTTGTTCGAAGCAAGTCAGAACCCGTTTCAGGGTTAACTCCTGGAGTCCTTTGGGAAGTTTGCGGTCGTCATTGCTGGAAATCTCTCTTTCCGGGCCCAGAAACCGGTCCAGTTGCTGCTGTTCCAATTCCGGTTTGCTCAGAGCCGTGCGGAATTTCTGAAAATGGAGAAGTGACTGTTGGAAGCGTTCGAACCCGCAGGGTTTGATGATGTAGTCGACTACCCCCATACGGACCATACGCTGGATGATATCCGACTCTTTTGCAGCGGTGATGACGATCACATCGACAGCCATGGATTGCTTACGGATTTCATGGAGCAGTTGAACCCCGTCGAGATCCGGCATGTAGACATCCATAATGAGCAGGTCGATTTTCTTCTGCAGCAGAAATTTCAAGGCCTCTTCCCCGGTCCTGGCTTCGCCGGAAACGTGAAATCCCGGTATCGAAGTGGTGAACTCCTGCCAGATACTGGACACTCTGAAATCGTCTTCTGCAATCAACACTTCAAAATCGCTCATATTCTGTTTTCTCTATTCTTCAGTTCAAACGGAGACGCTTTCTCAGGCTTGATATTTGGGAATGGAAACTTCGAAAGTTGTTTGACGGTCTGATTTGAACTGGATGCTACCCCCCATACTGATAACATGGTTCCGTGTGATGTACAATCCCATCCCGATGTGTTTTTCTCCCGGGCTGTCAGAACTGTTGGGTTGCATCGGATCGAAGATCTGCTTGGTTGAAAATCCCTGCTGAAATATCTTCCCGGCAATCTCGGGCTCAATGCCCTCCCCGTTATCGGTGACCGAAAAGTAGATAGAATCAGGCATATCTTTAATGCTGACGTGGATCTGCCGCTTCATGTGCTTGAGGCTTCGGACCGCATCAATGGCATTCTCGATCAGGTTGCCGATGATGCTGACCAGCCCGTTTTGATCCAGCTCATAGGGCAGTGAGTGGAGTTTTGATTGATCATCCAGAAACAGTGAAATTCCCAGCTCATGGGCCCGGTTATATTTTCCCAGCAGGATGGCCGAAATGGCGGGGTCCTTGATGTGATCCACAAACATCGAGATCTGCTGCTGGTGTGATGCTTGAACCGATTGAATAAAGGTCAACACCTCAGGGATCTTGCCCAGCTGGATCATCCCCTGAATCGTCTGTAGTTTGTTCTTGAACTCATGATTGTTTGCTCTCAGGCTATCAATGTATGCATTGACCTGGGTTAGTTTCCCCGCCAGCCGTGAGAGCTCCTCCTTTTTTCTGAAGCAGACGATGGCACCAATGATTTTATCCTGATAGAAGACCGGAATACGCGTGGTCAGAACAGTGATCTTACCTCTTTGCTGCTCCTGGTCATACTCCGCTATGCCATTTTTCATGACAGTCGGCAGCCGGGAATTGGGGAAAAGCTCCAGGATGTGTTTTCCGACATAATTCTGCCTGAGCCCAAGCAGATCCTTGGCTCTTTGATTGATAAGAGTGACCTTGGCGTCTCGATTCACCGCCACTAATCCGTCGCGAATGGCTTCCAGAATGGCAGCCTTTTCCTGGTTGAGGCTGGCCAGGGCCAACGGCTTGGTCCCGAAAACGATAATGGCCAGCAGACCGGTGGAGATCGTAAAGACGGTCACCAGCAAGCTCAGCACTTTCTGGCGCTGTTCCAGCTCGCCGGTCAACACAAACTGTTCTTCCAGCGCTGATTGGGCTTCCTCGACGTTTTCGGTCACAAATATTTCGATCATTTCGATATTCAACCGCATCAGCACGATCAGGTCACGGATATTCATATCTTCGAAAAAAAGACGGTTGAAAAAGACTTTGTAGGCAACCAGCTGTGAAAGTGTGTTCGGGCTCTCCACCAATGGAATATGATCGGTTATGAATTCAAGCAAATACTCGGATTTGACGGTTGTATTCGCGTTCAGATAGTTGGTCTGGTTCTGCATCTCCAGAATTCTCATGTTGAGGATCAGATCCCGGGGCAGCTCCCTGTTCAGGTTTTCCCGGATCTGTTTCAGCTTGCCCCGCAGACCGGACTCGTTGTCGATGCCCCTTCTGAGAATGGACTCTACGATATAGTGGAATGTTTCACTGTAGACTTTGGCTGATTCCACTATCGCGTCGGCAATATCAATCTGGTTGGGATCCCCGGTTCCGGCTGACAGTATTTTCAGTCTCTGGGACTCCTTGATCAGGAACTGCAGATTCTCGGTCACCTTGATAACAAAGTTCTTGTCGTAGTTCAACAGAACCTTGTTCAGGGCTTTGGTTGCCTCAGACATGTGCTTGTATATGCGGTTGGAAAGAATCAGGTTGTCTGTGTAGAACCGGATCTGTTCCTTGCGCTTAATGACTTTGGTAATGGAGTAATAGCCATAAGAGGCCGCCACGATGACCGAGAACAGGAGGGTGATGTAACCGATGATCAGTTTTGAGCGTGTATTGATTCTCATAAAAGTCCACCTATCAGAGTAAGGGTTGGCTCAAAAATTACTCAAGTGTTTCCCATCAGTGTAAAGGAAACGCGTTGACTTGGCATTTTGTCTGCAAAATGTCCAGTCTTTATGGGACTTTTGCGGACAGATTATGCCAAGTTATTTTTGTACGATCCCTAAGAGATGTCAATTCTGCCAGGAATTTTCCATGATTATATCGACTGAAACCATAAAGTGAAAGAGCCTCCTGCCATTTTTTGAAAACAGCATAAATTCCAAACATTGCCAGAGACTATCCACCACTTTTCTGCCAACGCGTTTCTGACGAAACACTTGGCTCCAGGGATGGATTCATGCGTGTTTTGAATCATGATCCCCCCGACGGAGCCATGCTGAACAATTACCATTGCCAAAGACGGTTGGAGAGTTGTTTTTGTCACTTTTGGCAGGAGTATGTTCCATAAATTACTGTATTTATGTTGTTTTACTAAATGTCTGCCGGCTGCTAAGTGTCATTTTTGACATATCTCGGCAAACAGTCGCTGTCCTGCAAGGTCATATGTTATTAATTTATTGAAATTAAAGGCTAAAATCACTTGGTCCTGACCTTGCAGATTAACTATTTAAAACCCGTAATGTCGGGTTAGGTTTTTGCGTAAAGTTAAATGATGAACCCAGGGTCGAGCTTATAAAGATTTATTAGATTTTCCTAGTTTAGGATCGGTCAAAAAATTAGTTCACGATCTGTTTGCAAAATGTCTGGATGAGTTTCATCCCGGATACAGTCTCCGAATCTCAACCATCTTTTTTAATGGCTATTCAAACCCTCACTCTGATTAATCAGATCTCACGAGTCCTGAACTCCTCCGGGGATCTGATGCGTAATCTGAACATGATCCTGATTATGCTGAAGGAGTATCTGCCGATCCGGAATCCGTGCCTGTTGATCAATGATCAAGTGGTCAAGCGCTATTTCATTGACCTGGCGCCGGAAATCTCCGAGGAGGCAAAAAATCTTTGGAATCGAAACGTATCGGAAGGTTTGCCGACATCTCCCTTGAAGTATGCTCAGGAGATGGTTCTCTATCCTGAAGAACCGGACCTCCTGCGACTTCCCTGCGACGTCGATGTGCAACAAACACACACTGCCCGGGTGATCAAGCCCTTGATCTTCCAACGTCAGGGCTTACCGCTGGGAATCCTGAGTGTTATGGTCATGAGCACCAGTCTGCTGGATCCGGTCAGTAAAATCATCCGTTCAGTCTCAGACATGATCGCCGTAACCATGATTGCCAGGGGGTTTCCGGCTTCAAAAATCTACGATTCCGCACAGGAACCCGACGGTGCGCCCCGCATTCTCGACGATATTGTCGGCAGTAGTGAACCCATGAAAAAACTGGCTGACACTATTCGTAAAGTCTCTTCCAGTAAAGCCAGCGTCATGATCTACGGCGAAAGTGGGACAGGAAAAGAGCTGCTGGCTAAAGCGATTCACAATAACGGTTTTCACCGCAAGGCCCCCTTTGTCGGAGTCAACTGCGCCGCTTTGACCGATAATCTGCTGGAAAGCGAGCTGTTCGGTCACGAAAAGGGATCCTTTACAGGAGCTCTGGCCGCCAGGAAAGGTCGGTTTGAACTGG
>Ga0233431_1006691_pt1 | contig 10241 bp, 5 predicted proteins | sample SI_118_April2016_FD_179867 | JGI IMG/M metagenome (GOLD analysis project Ga0233431, IMG submission 179867) | Seawater microbial communities from Saanich Inlet, British Columbia, Canada - SI_118_April2016_200_MG | ecosystem: Environmental > Aquatic > Marine > Inlet | place: Canada: British...
TCGTGGTGTTACTTATTATTTTGAAAGGTGGGCTGTGGATACTTATGGGAATGAATCTACTGCGGTTCCAGCTGCTACTTCTTATTCTACTGGTGCTGCTGTTCCTGGGACTCCTGAATTGAGCGGTGCTACTGCTGGGGAGGTTACGATGGACTTCAGTCCAAGTGGGAACGCTCCGTCAACTGTCTATGCAATATATGAAACTAGTACTGAGTTTTTTGTTCAGGCTGATGGGACTCTTGGTGCTGGTGAAGTTTTGCAGACATATGTTGTTTGGGATACGCCGACTGTTACTGGATTAACTCCTAACACTGAATATACTTTTAAAGTGAAAGCTAAGGATGGTAATGGAACCGAGACAGCTTATGGTTCGACTGCTGCTAAGATAACTCTTGCAAATTCTCCGGGGGCAGCGACTGCTACTGTTTCTAGTACTAGTATTTCTGTTTCGTGGGGTGCTAATAGTAATCCTGCGGGGACTGAATATTTGGTGACTGGTAGTAATGGCGCTAGTTCTGGTTGGATAACTACAACTTCTTGGACTGACGCTAGTACTAGGGCTGCAAGTTCTGCTTCATATACTGTTCAATCTAGGAATGGTGATTCGACTACTGTCGCTACAACTGTTACTTCAAATTCTGCTACTGTTCCTGATGGTGTTGGGTCTGGTGCTGCTGCAAGAGCGGCTTCTACCTCTGCAACCGCTGCGACTGCTGCTGAGGCGACTGCTGAGGCTGCAACTGCTGCCGAAACTGCTGCTGCTGAGGCTGCTGAAGCGACTGTTTCTGAAATTGCTGCAACTGAGGCTGTTGCAACTGCTGCTGCTGAGGCTGCAACTGCTGCCGAAACTGCCGCTACTGAGGTGACCGCCGAAGCTGCGACTGCTGCTGCTGCCCAAGAAGCTGCCGCCAGGGTTGTGACCCCAGTGGCTAGTGTTCCGGAACCTGCTGAGGTTACTTCTACTACAGAAGTTGCAACAGATTCTGCAACAACAGATTCTTCGGAAGTTTCTGCTACTGATCTGGCTGCTAGCACTACTGATGCTCAAGCTGCTTTAGCAAAAATAAAGAATGTTTTGTCGGAAGGAGAGCAGGAAAAAAGTCCTGTTCGTGAGCTTCTCCAAAATGCTTTGAATAAAGAAAAAACTGATACTGTTAATACTAATGTTTTTGATGAGAACCCTGCTGTAGAAGATTATGTCGAAGATTCTACAGAAGACTCTTCGGAAGATTCTGCTTTGCGTGATGAAGGTTGGGATGAAGAAAGTTCTGACAATGAATCTGATTGGGCTTCTGATTTAGCTGATGTTGTTGCAGATATTGAAAGGCTTGTTGTTGAATCTTCAAGTGACGATGTTGAATTCCAGGAAGAGTCTAGACAGGTGTTTGAATCGATTAAAGAAAATATAAATCCTGATGCGGATTCGGACAGAGATGGTATTTCAAATGCTGTCGAGGTGAGCCAAGGTTCTAACCCATATTCTGCTGATTCTGATGGAGATGGTGTTCATGATGGGGTTGAAGCAAGACAAGGGTCTAGTTCTACCGATTCAAGTTCTGGTGGAGATATTATTGCAAAAAGTCATGTTGATAAAAATGCTGATACGGATAGAGATGGTATCTCTGATGTAGCTGAGGCTAGTCTTGGTCTTGATGTGAATAACGATGATGCGGATGATGATGGGGTAAAGGATTCTGTTGAATTGGTGTTTGGTGGAGGTGATTTTGATAGGGCTGAATCTGAAGTTAGTACAAAGGTATCGATTGTTAATTTAAATAATCCTGTTGTAAGTTCTGGAGGATTTGTTGTTCCTGGAATGACTTCTCTCCCTAATACCAGGGGTAGGGTTAGGGCAAAGAATCTTGATGGTAAAGTTATAGCTGAAGTTGAGTTTGTTACGGATGCTGAGGGTAAATTCGTGGCGCCGTTTGCTGGTGGTGATTTTGATAGTGATGAGGTCTTGATTTTGTCGATTCAGTTGGTCCAAGGTGAAACTGCAATTGGTGGAGATGAGGTTGCGATTGGTGGAAGCCGGGGAGGATCTCAGCCATCGGGTGGAGATGAGGTTGCGATTGGTGGAAGTTGGGGAGGATATGACCCTTCAAGTACTGTGAAAAGCAAATCTATGATTGCAAAAGTTTCGAAACAAGAAATCAAACCTCCAAAAGTCAAATCTTCTGGAGCTGGTGTTGAATTGATAGCGAAAGCTGATTTGGATCAGGAAACTTTGGATGACATCAAGGAGGGCTTCGATGTGTTGCCTGATATGTGGTACAAGGTTTTGATCAAGGAACATATCCATGGATATATAGATGGAACGAGTCATGAAAGCGCCTTTGTTGAATCGAAGAAGCAAATTGTTGAAGATTATAACAACAATAATGTTTTGATAGCTGGTGTTGCTCCACCGAATACTGCAATTTACTTTACTTTTGAATCTCTGATTACAACTTCGGTTGTGATTTCTGATTCGGATGGTAAGTATGAATTACCTGCTCCTGAGGGACTTGAGAAAGGAGTACATGCTTATACTGGTTTCTATGTTGATTACAAAAACAACGCTGTATCTTCAATAGTTGAAGGGTTGCTACGATTCGATGAAATCGAAGATCTGCTTGGGTTCAACCGAGGTTAGTTTTTAACTAACTGCGTTTGAGAGGGCGAAGTAAAAAGCTACTGCGGCTATTAGGCTGAAGATGCTTGTTCCTAATATGCCCCATGTGATTAAGCGGAGTCGAACGTGTGCTTTTGTTTTTTTAAATCCTAGATAGCAGGCGAGAATTAGGATTGCGAAGCCGAGTCCAAGGCCGATAGATCCTAGGAAGTGTAATGTGAGGGAGAGAGTTGAGCTTGCGAGCAAAATACCTCCGAGAATGTATGTGATCTTTGAGAGGATGTTTAGTTCGCCTGGGCGTTTTGTGATGCGTATTTCCACGGATGCCTTTTAAGGGTGTTACGCAAAATATTCTACAGCATTCCTAAATAATTTCATACCCTCTCCTTCTTCTGGCAGGGGTTCTCCTTTGCGTTTTAGTTCTTCTTTGATGCGAGTCCAGTCTGGGTGGTTTGTGAAACAGTGGAATCTTTCTGGATGTGGCATCATGCCGAGGATTCGGCCTGAAGGATCTGTGAGAGCTGCAATGTCTTCCATGGCTCCGTTTGGATTGTGTGGGAATTCTCCGTTGGCTGGAGTTCCGTCAGGTTTTGTGTATGTGAATACTACTTGATCGTTGTCTTTTAAGTTTTGGAGGATTTCTGGGGTTGTATATAAGTTTCCTTCACCGTGAGCGACTGGAGTTAGGAGAGTTTTGATGTCGCGAGTCCAGATGCATTTGTTTGATTCTGTTTTCAAGTTTACCCATCGGCATTCGTATCTTGCAGTTGTGTTCCACATCAAAGCGACTTCACGTTTTCCGTATTGTTTGTTTGTTGCTGGGACAAGTCCGAGGTTTGCGAGCATTTGGAAGCCGTTGCAGATTCCAATTGCTAGTTTGTCTTCTTGTGCAAAAGCGAGGATTTGTTCGTCTATATTGTTTTTGATTCTGTTTGAGAGCGCGTTTCCGGCTCCAGTATCGTCTCCGTATGAGAAGCCTCCTGGGATTGCGAGGATTTGGTAGTCTTTTAAGTTTTTGTGGCCGTCTATTAGGTCGTTTACGTGGACAACTGTGCTTTCCGCTCCTGCTTTATCAAAAACGTATGCGGTTTCTTCTTCGCAATTGATTCCATATCCTGTTAGTACTAATGTTTTTGGTGTTGCCATTAAAAATCTTTAAATGTTGATTTGTATGCTTCTTCTAGGTCTGAGAGACTTGAGTTCGAGATTGTGTCAGATCCGTTTTTTATGATTAAGCTTGGACCTTCGATGATTTTGCCGATTTCTGCAAATTTGTGATTGGCGAAATGTTTTTCGAATTCTGCACGGTTTGCCGGATTGATTGTGACGATGAATCGGCTTTGGGTTTCTGAGTAGAGTAGGTGATCGGTTGGGAGTTTCCCGTCGGTTGGGACTTTGCTCAGATCGATTTCTATTCCTTTCTGAGCTGAGATAGCTTTCTTTGCGAGTCCAACTGCTATTCCTCCGAATACCAAGCTTATAGATGATGCTAAAAGCTCTTTTTCTACTGCTTTGTGGTATGTGCGGTATAGCTCGAGCGCTTTTTTTGCGTCGACTTTTGGTACGTTTGCGCCGACTATGCCTTTTTCTATGTGGTCGTAGTATTCACTTCCTCCCAATTCGTCAGCGGTTTCACCTATGATGTAGACTAAGTCTCCTGTCATTTTTGGATCCATTGTGACGGCTTTCTTGACGTCTTCCATGATTCCGATGCTTGAGATTAGTAGGGTAGGGGGAACTGAAATTTTTATTGGTTCTCCTTCAGGGGTGAAGCCTTTGAAGTCGTTGAACATTGAATCTTTTCCTGATATGAAAGGTGTTCCATAAGCTGTTGCGTAGTCGTAGCAAGCTTGGACTGATGCTTTTAATTGGCCTAGACGTTCTTCTTCGTCTGAGCTACACCAGCAGAAGTTATCCATTAATGCTAAGTGATCTGGGTTTGCTCCGAGCGCGATTGCGTTTCTGATCGCTGTGTCGATTGCACATGAAGACATGTGGTATGTGTCGATGTCTCCGTATCTTGGGTTGATCCCTTGTGACATAACGACTGCTCTTGGATTTCCGAGAACTGGTGTTACTGCTGAAGCGTAATTGTTTACTTGTCCTGGTCCTTGGAGTGGATAAACTGCTGTCATTGCTTGGACCATGTGGTCGTATTGATAACTGATATAGTCATATCCGCAAATGTTTTTGCGTGAGAGCATTTCTTTCAAAATTTGATCGTAATTTTCTGGTTCTTTGAAGTCTGGTTCTGGATTGTTTGGTCTTGTGTAAGTTGTTGTTAGGTGTTTTTTTGGAAGGCCGTCGTGTAGGAATTCCATATCGATGTCCATGATTGTGTTTCCGTTCAGGTTTACAATGCATCTTCCTGAGTCGTTGAATTCTCCGACAACTGTTGTTTCGACTCCGCGTCTTTGCATTAATTCAAAAAGTTCTTCGAGCTTTTCTTCTGGGACTGCCATTGTCATTCTTTCTTGTGATTCTGAAATCCAGATTTCCCAAGGTTCTAGGTTTGGATATTTTGTTGGGACTTTTTCTAGGTCTACTGTGCATCCGCCACATTCTTTTGCCATTTCAGCTATTGAACAAGATATTCCGCCTGCTCCGTTATCTGTTATTGAAGTGTATAGGTCTTTGTCGCGAGCTTCTTTGATTATTGCGTCTGACATTTTTTTCTGTGTGATTGGGTCTCCGATTTGGACTGCTGCTGCTGGAGAGCCTTCGTTTAGAGCTTCTGATGAAAATGTTGCTCCGTGAATACCGTCTTGTCCGACTCTTCCTCCGAGAACTACGACTTTGTCGCCAGGTTGAGCTTGTTTTTCCCAGCTTGGTTTGCCGTTGATGTATTTGGGGATTAATCCGACTGTGCCTACATATACGAGAGGTTTTCCTTTATATCTGTCGTCGAAGTATTGCCATCCTTGTGTTGTTGGAATTCCTGAGCAATTTCCGCCTGTGTTTACTCCTGCCACAACTCCGTCTGAAATTCTGCGTGGAGAGAGCATTTTTGTTTCTAATTCGGAATCTTTGTAGAGTGGTTCTTTGTCGTCTGGGTCTGCGAAACAGTATCCGTATTTGTTGACGATTGGTTTTGCTCCCAATCCGAATCCGACCGTATCTCTGTTCACACCGACGATACCTGTTATCGCTCCTCCGAACGGATCTAGTGCTGATGGACTGTTGTGTGTTTCTGCTTTGTCTGTGACTACCCATTCGTCATCGAAGATGATTCCTCCTGAGTTGTCTTTGAAAACTGAAACGCAGAAGTCTTTGTCTCCTTTTTGTTCGCGGATTTCATTGGTTGCACGTTTGATAAGTCCTTTGTATAGGCCTTCTGGCAGGTCGTCGTCGATTTCTGCTGCAAAGATTGTGTGTTTGCAATGTTCTGACCAAGTTTGTGCTAGCGATTCAAGTTCAATGTCTGTTGGTGGTCGGCCTTCTTTCTTGAAGTAGTCGCGGATTGTGTATAGAGAATCTAGCTCTAGAGCAAGTGGTCCTCTGAAAGTATTGTCTTCATCTTTGATTCCTTTTTTTCCTAATTCAATGAGTTCTGCTTCTGACATTGATTCGATTTCGATGATGTCTGCTTTTTGTTCTGTTTGAAGGTGTACTCTTGGAACAATGACTCCCATCCCTCTATCTGAAGCGAAATCTTCGCGAGATTTTATGTGAGCTCTTTCTATTAATGGATTGTGAAGAGAGTTTGCTATTCGATTAATGTCTTCTTCTGTGAAATTAGGTCCTTTTATTAGGAGTAAGGCAGAGGTAAAAACACCTTCCTTGTCTAGATCAAATCTCTCTTTTAGGAGGTCTTCTATGGTTTCTCTTGTTGTTGTTCCTACGTTGTCTGTCACTCCTGGCAAGAATCCTATTTCAATTGCCCAATCGAACTCTTCTTGGTTTTCGTGATCGTCTATTAGGTAAGTTTGCGAAATTGGGTTTGCGAGAGCTTCTGCTATTTTCTTGAGTTCTTTCTGGTTAACGTCTTTTTCTACTGTATATACTTCTATCAGTTTGCAGGTTTGCGCTTTGTCTCCGAATCCTAATGATTTTATTTTATTGAGTTGCACCAAAGAACGCATGTCGTTTACTGTTGTTTTGATCTCGATTCTGTGCGCGTCCATGTGTTTTTGTTTGTTTAACAGGCCCGTATTCTAAATATTTTTGGGTCAATTTGCAAATTTTAGTTTGGAAAATTCGCACACTCTTGACTTTTGTAACAAAAGAGCTATAATGTTTTTCTTAAGTTTTAAACTGATTTATTATGATTTCGTCTGTTGTTAAGTCTATTGAGTTTCCTAGTTCTGAAACTAAGCTAAAAATAGCTGAGCTTCCTAAGTTTACGGCTGATGTATCGATGTTTATTGAAATGACTCCAGAAGAGATTGCTGAATGGGTTTTGGAACAGGACAGTGGGGCTGTTGTTATCAATGCATCTAATATGCAGGGTTTTGAAAGAGCTCGATTTGAGGCTGCTAATGAGATTTTAGTTTCACAAGGAAAGGAAATTCAGCTTATTGATGAGAAAGAGAAGGTTGCTGTGGTTACGCGAGAAATTACTCGAGAGATGGTTGATTTGAATGTTATTCGTAGGGCTTTTAAGAGTTTTGTTTTTGATGTTTTAAAGAACGATTCTGAGTCTTTTGTTGCTGGATATAATACTTATTTTGCTGATCCAGAGAGGGCTAATACCTATGATACTGCGCATTACTGGGAAAATATAGGGCTTGCTGATCCTAGTGATAGATTGAGAGAAAGGGTTAATGAGTTGTTTGAAGTTGTTATGAGTCTTGATATGCAAGATGGAAGTGGTAGAACTTTTATTGATGTCTTTGAAGAGAAAGTTTCTCCACATCTTAATGAAGTTCCTGGTGTCGATTCGGTTCGTGATCAATGTAGGGCTGATCTGCTTGAGATGTTTAGCAATATGAATAGAGGGCCTTTTTATAATGAAAGTGATACGAAAAAGGTTTATGGCATGAGAAAGAGGGCTGTTGACGAAATTCAAAGTGCTATTCTTGCAGAAACCTTTGCTGAAGTTGAAGACGAAGTTCCAAAGGGATCAACTACAGAGATGATGTTGTCTGATGTTGGTTTGGATGAATCTGATATTTCTGAGAGCTAACGGTCTACTCAATCCTAAACGAATTGATGATTTCCTCGAGTTCTGCTCTGTGCTCATCAAAGTCATTAACTGATGAAGCTCCGTTTATTATGTATACGAATTTTCCGATCATCAATTCATAGGCGATTGCTTTGACGTTCTGACCGACCATGTCGTATGAGTATATGTACCAAACTGCTTCTTGTTCGTTGATTGTAGCTGTGCCTGATTCGAATTCTTGGAAATTGTCTAGCATTGTAGCCGCAGAGTCGATGCTTGCTTGTTTTAGATCTTCTAATGGGATTGTCATTGGGATCTCTTGTGCTAAGACTGCTATGCTTTCTGTGAACATATCTTCTTTGTCTGCTATTGGGCTTATTGCTGTCATCGTAGAACCCATTAGGCCTTCTGATGTGCTCCATGATTCAGGAATTGCCATTGAGAAAGAAGGTTCTTCTTCGTAGTAGTATCGGCCGCTTTCTTTGGCAGGGCCACCGCATCCTTGAAGGATTGTTAGAGATAAGATCAAAATCAGGGCTGATGAAAGTAGTTTTTTCATAGGGAGAGAGGTTATTTAATTGAATTACTTATACGTTTTTTCCACAACATTTTTTATACTTTTTTCCGCTTCCGCAAGGACAAGGATCATTTCGTCCGACTTTTTCGGTTGTTGTTCCCGTGTTTGTTGGTTGTTGTGGTTGGGTTTGGATCTGGGGATTTTCTTTGGCGTCTTCTTCGTCAGCGTTTACTTTGATCACTTTCACACCAGCTTTCGTAGGTTCATCGTCTTCAGCAGTGACTGCTGCGTGAGTTACTGCTTGTGCTTGTGGTCGGCTGTTGATAGCTGGATTTTGTAGGTTGGCTTTGGTTATTGTGGATTCGACTTCGGCTTCGTTTGTTTGTAAGTTTTTGATTTCACTTCTTTGTAGCATTTGTCTTGGAACGGCTTTTTGAATTTCAATTTTAAATAGGGTGTTGACTGTGTTTGATCTGATCATTGCGATCATTTCTTCGAATTTGATGTAACCTTCTGATTTGTATTCTGTGACGGGATCTCTTTGGCCGTATCCGCGCATAGAGACACTTTCTCTGAGAGATTGCATGTCGTCTATGTGTTCCATCCAGAGAGTGTCGTTTGCTCTTAGGAAAATGCTTTTTTCTACTTTTCTCATCATGTCTGGTTCTGGAAGGGAAGCTTCCATCTCTTCGTATGTGTCTTTTAGGAATTTCTGTCCTTTTTCAGCTAATGTTTTTTCGTCTGTGATTTCTGCTAATGACTCTGTTGTTATTGGAGATGTGTTTTCTTTTGGAATTGTGTTTAATAAGTCAGCGATTTTTTCCAAATCCCATTCCTTTGCTTCTCGGCCCAAAGTTTGGTTCAGGACTATTACCTCACCTTCTTCATCGATCATTTTCACAATGTCTTCTTTCATATCTTCACTCTCGAGGAATTTTCTTCGGCGAGTGTAGATTATGTCTCTGTGTACATTCATAACGTCATCGTATTGAAGGACGTGTTTTCTGACGTCGAAGTGATGTCCTTCTACTTTTTTCTGGGCGCTTTCTATTGATTTGCTGAGCATCTTGTTTTCGATTGGCATTTCTTCTGGAACCTTGAGCATTTCCATCATTTTCTGAATTCTTTCTCCTCCAAAAAGTCTGAGTAGGTCATCTTCCATAGATACGAAGAATTGGCTTGTACCAGGGTCGCCTTGACGTCCTGATCTACCTCGGAGCTGATTGTCGATACGGCGAGATTCGTGGCGTTCCGTGCCGAGCACGAATAGACCTCCTAGTTCTTTTACTTCGGAATCGATCTTGATGTCTGTACCACGACCGGCCATGTTTGTTGCGATGGTTACGCCTCCTTTCCTTCCTGCGTCTTTCACTATATCTGCTTCTTTCTCATGGTTTTTTGCGTTTAGAATTGTGTGTTTGACGGCGAGTTTTGTGAGCAATTTACTCATTAATTCTGATCTCTCTACTGAGATTGTACCGACGAGGACTGGTTGGCCTTTGTCGTTGAGTTCTTTTATGTGTTTTGCCGCGGCCATGTATTTGCCTTGTTGGTTCTTGAAAATTAAATCTTTTTTGTCGTTTCTTTGATTTGGTTTGTTGGTTGGAATTATTATTACGTCCAAACCATATATTTGATAGAATTCTTCTTCTTCTGTTTTTGCGGTACCGGTCATTCCAGCTAGTTTGTTGAACATTCGGAAATAGTTCTGGAATGTGATTGTGGCTAATGTTCTTGATTCTCTTTTAACTTCAACGTTTTCTTTGGCTTCAATGGATTGGTGGAGGCCGTGGCTGTATCTGCGGCCTGGCATCAAACGTCCTGTGAATTCGTCGATGATCAAGACCTCATCGTCTTTTACTAGGTAGTCGGTGTCTTTTTTGTAGCAAGTCATTGCTCGGAGGGCTTGTTCCAGGTGATGAACCTCTGAGAAGCCTGCTTCTGTGTAAATGTTGTCCATGCCAAGGAGCTCTTCCATCTTTTTGATCCCTTCGTCTGTAAGGGTT
>Ga0233431_1006695_pt1 | contig 10235 bp, 9 predicted proteins | sample SI_118_April2016_FD_179867 | JGI IMG/M metagenome (GOLD analysis project Ga0233431, IMG submission 179867) | Seawater microbial communities from Saanich Inlet, British Columbia, Canada - SI_118_April2016_200_MG | ecosystem: Environmental > Aquatic > Marine > Inlet | place: Canada: British...
CGCACAAATTGATTCCTGAATTGCTGCTGAATCTCCGGTGAACACTCTCTAATGTTTATCCTATCCATACCTCATCATATCATTTTTGGACCACAAAGTCCTAATATATTTGCCAGGTTAATAACTTCGGTTTTGTCTCCAAGTACAAGCAAGACCAAAGCACACTCAACGCCCCGTTATGTCCACATCTGCTAATCCGGGGATTAGCAATATTTGCAGCTGATTTCTGGCACGCCTGGAGGGATTCGAACCCACGACCCTCGGTTCCGAAGACCGATGCTCTATCCACTGAGCTACAGGCGCTTAGCTACAAAATTATACCGGATTTTACTCTGAAAGTCCATTTTAGCCGACATTTAGCCGACATACTCCTCATAATCCCTTAGCATTAGACAGGCTGTTTTATTACGTCCTGGATTGCTTCTTCAAAAGCTATTGCGGCCTCTTTTTGCATACCTGGTAGAACATGGCTGTATGTATCCATAGTTATTGTTATGCTGGAATGGCCCAATCGTTCTGATACTACTTTCGGGTTCGTACCTGCTTTGATCATCCATGTTGCATGAGTGTGTCGAAGATCATGAAGCCTCACTTTTGGCAATCCTTTGCGTCTTATGATTTTGATGAAAGCATGGGTTATCGTGTCTGGAGACAGCGGACCTCCGTCTGGGTGGGGGAAAACGAAGTTCTTTTCGTCCCACTGAACACCGGCCTCACTCCGTTCTTCCATTTGCTTAGCGTGTAATCCCCTCAGTAACGCAGCCGCGCTTTCAGGGAGGGTAACCAATCGGCGGGAATACGGCGTTTTAGGTTCGGTAACGACTATACCTTTGTTTTTCAAGCGCACCACACTTTTGTTTACCGATATAGTCTTTGGATCACTCTTTAGGTCAACATCGCACCATCTTAGCCCCAGTGTTTCACCACGCCGCAGCCCCGTATACAACATCAGAAAGAAAACAGGCCCATATCGCGATTTACCAATGGCATCAAGGAATTTCGAAATGTCTGCCTCATCCAGGACATTCATCTGTTTGCGGCGGGGTCTCGGTGGATCAACTGCGTCACATACGTTACGAACCAGCAGTCCCCACTTAACAGCGTTTTTCAGCGCATTACTAAGCACTCGATGGGTATGGAGTATTGTCCGCGCGGAGAGGCCCTTTCCCATCATGCTGGAATACAGCTTTTGTATATGTTGTGGTTTTAACTTTGCTAGCAGTACATTACCCAATTCTGGTTTCAAATACCTTTCAATGATTCCGCGATATCCATCAACAGTTCGTTGTGCAGTCCTTATCTCAGCATAGTCACTTAGCCATCTCTCAAGAAATTCACCAGTTGCAACCTTTGAGTCATCGACCGGCAATCCCTTGTCAAGCTGCGTAAGCAACCGTCTAAGCTCACGCTGAGCTTCTGCCTTTGTACCTGTCACATGGAAGTATTTTCGCAGCCGTTTCCCATTCTCATCTCTGCCGACATCAATGGTTATTTCCCAGGATTGCTTATTCTTCTTTCTAACACTGCCTTGCATAATGGCTCCTTTCCTGCTGATCCCTTAACTCAGACTTAACTCTGTAACCCGACCTCTCTCAATAGCTCTTCAGAAGGCTCCCAATTGGCTGAAGCGAAGATCACTCTAGCTTTCGCATAGTCAATTTCCTTTGCTGCTTTGTCAGAGTCCCCATACTCTTTCTGAATCTCTGATTGACTTAGTTCAAGTGAATTTTTATATTCGTTATCGGTTTTTACTACTTCTTCAAACAGGCGATCAGCTATTTGTTTTCGCCGTTCATCGTCTGTTGCAGGCCAGTTTGGTGACTCGCGCAGTTTTCGTAACCATAGTGCATACACTTCATCTGCCTCATCTGACAACTCATTCGTTTCTCTCCATTCATCAAAATCTCCGATCGATAATACGTACTGAAGTTCGCCTGGTCGCATATTGGTAATTGCATGCGCAGGAATACTATCAGCAGCAATCCCCAAACGAGCTAACTTACCTAATTCAATGATCGGTCTAATTACTTCATATCGAGATAGCACCTCTGTGCGTATAGATGTCTGATACCCCCAGTAATTGCCAATAAACGCCAATGATGCATCCATATCCGTCGTATCGAAAAACTCTTCTCGGTTTTTCTCATCATCCATCTCCCATACTCGTTCTCGCAATGCGTATTTTGCGGCTAACGTATATATGTCACCACCGTCCACAGCAGTACGAAGATTGGCGACCCATTTTGCCTCTCTCATACTAAATTTCCGTCCAGCCAACTTGCATCTTTTCCATATATGCAATAGATCACCGTTGGCATCGGCAGGGATACTTGTTTTTGCGGATTTGCCTATGCACCAAGGCTCTTCTTCTGATGTGAAACGATTTCGAGCAGCTGAAATCATTCTTTTAATGTTCTCCTTAGAAGGGGCTACCCACCCCTTCTTTGCCAGCTCCTCCAATAACACATCAGCAAGCTTTCCTCTATCTATATTTGGGTAATCTATCGCAGCTTGATTGATAAATCCCCTTACTTCTACTGGAATTTTAGGCCCTCTCTTCCCTGGAGTCATATTTCCTCCTATATATTCCGTATGTTCCCTTTCTACTAGTTATATGTTCCCTGTTATTGTGATAAAGTGATTGTACCATAAGAATTAGGACTTTACAAACCAGGAGGTACTATATGGAAAAACTATTACTAAAACCAGCGGAAGTTACAGAAATGCTCGGTATTGCTAGATCACGTGTGTACGAAATGTTAACCCGAAGGGAACTCCCGTCAGTGCGCATTGGCACTTCTGTCCGAATTCCTGCTGCTGCTTTGCAGCAATGGATTGACGAGCGTCAAGTTCCTGCAAACAGCATTGACCGGTCTGATTAGGCTTTAAGCGGTGGGTAGCCGGAAGGGTCCGGTGAGGGATCGCTTATTGTGTGGGTATACGGGGGAAGGGACCGGGCTTCGGCCCGGTCTTTCCTCACCCAAGGGGGAATTATGAAAGAGCATATCAAGTTTGCAAAATGGTTCTTTGGATCGCTCAAGGTGCTGGTCCGGGCGCGGTTTTTCCCCGGCATCCACCAAAACCCTAGGGGGTGTGGGCGTCATCTATCGAGAATTGACGGCATTTTCAGTAGGGTCTCCTGCACTCGGATGAAAAACGGCCTTGTATGTTGTACGGTACAAGTTGGCGATATTTTCTCCAAGGTCTTCGTCGTCAACATGCAACGGTCCTTTGGCTGTATGAAGTACGGCAATGACAATATTTGTGGTGGCTTCCCGTGCGTCCATGATAGCCCTCCATTTACTTTAGTAATTCGCAGTATACCACGAACTTACTTGACGGTGAAGAAGTGAAATGAACATAGCAACCGCTCTATCAATCGTTATTATCATCTACGTGTCTCTGGCGGCTCTCTATTTATGGAAGGTGAGGCGATGAGTTTTTGCGTTTATGCGCGGCGTTATCTTCTGTTTTTGCGCGCCGCGCAATACACGCAATAGCGGGTTATCCCGAGACCCCCAAACATACTGACAGGGGGTTCTAAAATACAAAAGGGGGTCTTATGACTAAAATTAAAACCATACTCGCGGGAATCGATACCTTGATTGTAGGCTACAACATCAACGGCTATGCCCTTGGTGATTCTGAATGGTATATGCTGGCCGAAGCCAAAGAAGCGGCCAAAGCAATAGACTTTAATCCCGATGGGCAACGGATAGATTTCAGGGGGAAACTGTTTTCCGTACTTCCAACCGGAACTCGGATGCATAAATACATACTCAAAAACGAAGATATAACCCTTAAAATTAAACCTGCCGCTAACGGCGGAGCCGCTTATCCCGAAATTATAGTTCAATATTCAAGCGTTTTCCTTTGGCGTGGTGGCTATGAATTGGCTTGCACCCAATTTCGGGATTGGTTGTCATCATGGGCTTATGTTTCCGGTGAGATAGTGAGCCGGGTTGATCTTTGCGGGGACGTAAACGCCCCACTTCCCGAACTGGACCGGGATTTTAGGGAATTGGTCACAAGGGCGCAAGGTAAAGAAACTTTTCAAATCCAAACTTTTGCGCGTGGCTTGAAGCTGTCCGGCTACGTTTTTGGGTCCGGCGATTGCCTTTGTCGTGTCTATGACAAAGTAAACGAAATAGAAACCAAATCCAATAAAACTTGGTTCTATGATCTCTATCGCCAAAACGGCTGGACCGATGGGGAGCCGGTGACCCGGATCGAATTCCAAACCCGGCGCAAGTTCTTAAAGTCCATGCAAGTCACTACTCTAGATGATCTTTTAGCATCCATAGCCGATCTTTGGGTTTATTTGACTGAAAAGTGGCTATCCCTACGGGATCAAGGGAACGATAGTAATCGTTCCCGATGGGCTGTCAAGCCGTATTGGGCCGTAGTCCAAGGGGCGCGGCGTTTCTTTGGGAAACTGTCCGGGGTTATGCGGGTCCGGCAGTACCGGCCCAAACTGGCCGCTTTACGACAGCAAGCGCGGGGTGTAATGGTGTCTATGGCTGCGGTTGTGGGTGCTTCTATGGGCGGTAATGATTCAAGTTCTATTGGCTACCAGTACGTTTTGCAGGAATTTGGACGGATGCTTAGTGAACCTTTCTTTAAGACTGACATAAAACGGCGAGAGGCTAAAATGGCCGCTTTTTCATAGATGAAGAGCTATATAGAGTAAACCAGAATAAAGTGGGAAAAAGGATTTACAGTCCTTTGCGGGATATCAGATGAGTTTTCCCTTAAATTCTGTTACGCAAATGCACACAAATGAACGTAAATCGGCGTAAATAGACATAAATGGGCGTTTGTGAATCTTATTACTGGAAACAGGATATTGATTATCAAAACGACGTCTTACCTTACTAACAAGACGTCTCAAACGCCATCAGCTCAATTCATTGAGCTGAGTTGTCTATCTGTCGGATACTCAATGTTTATCAACATCAAACTCTTCTTCGTAGTGGAACAAGCGAGGCAAATGTGTAAGTGCCTCAGCCATTTGCTCGGACGAAGGATATAGGATCATATTTTTGCCTTCAAACCTACTTTCTGGAGGTGGCAAATATGAGATATTCTCCACAATAATCCATGGGGTGATCAACGTATTGGGAAGCGCAATGACCTGGTCACCAGACGTTGATATGAAATTACCACCTATGTAAACCGTTTTACTGTCATCATCCATTTCTATCTGAAATAGAACAATTCCGTTTGTTGTTAGCACTTCCAGTCTGGTTTCATCATACTTGTAAGGAAGAGTGGGTTTTAACAACGTCCAGAGGTTATTCTCAATACGAATAACTGACTCTCCATTCTCATCGTTCATTTCAACGTCAAATTGGTAACCTTTATCTGTATGTTGTATAGAAAATGGAAGGTATATTTCCAACTTGGGGACACCGGCAAATAAATGTCCTTCGGGACCGATTATTTCTTCCGGGATTTCAAGAATGTCCGACCTTATTAATGATGCACAGGGAGCAGAAATCCCTGCGAATACACAGTGCATATCATCAAAGGAAACTTCCGTGATTGGAGACAAAATCCCTTGTGGTAGCGGGGGATGAGAAGGAACATCAAACTCCAGATCAAGAAACCATTCACCAAACAACTCTTTATAAGCGTCTGCCATTGCCGTCAAGTTCCTTTGGGCACGCCAACGTTGCCTGTACATCTCCTTGACATCGTCTGTTGCATCCAGAGAATCTAGCGCATCTTCCAGTTCCGAAAAATTATTAGGGACGATTCCGGTACGTTGGTACCCTTTGGACTCTTCCCATTCTTTAACTGTGTTATCTGCAACATAAAATTCCTCCTCTACAGCAGACCATTGTGGCACAGCTGAGACAGTGCCAAACCGCTCTGAAATAACATTTGCATTTTTGGCAGTCTCGTTGGCTTCACAAGAGTACCAGATTGCAGTTAAAGAAATTCCAATAGGAACCAGAACGATAAGCGACTTGAGAATTTTAGTGGCCAGGGACGCTTTTTGACGTGATGCATCCTCGGGATTGCCACTTGCTACAGACTCGCTGAGTATGACTTTATTTGCATCGTTCTTGTTTTCCATAAGCGTCTCGCAGTTGATTCCTGTTTGCCATCATCAAGTGGGATTCAATTCAGACGATGACTCACGTAAATTTGCAATAATCATGCCAAGTTTTAGTGCCAGTCTATTGACATAAGTGCCCTTGGTCCAAGATATTCATCCATTGAAGTCGGTGTGCATGCAGTCGTTAGATGCACAATTGCACTATTTCTTAATTGAATCAGTGATTATCATGATCAATCAAAATCCTCGCCTCCGAGCGCATGACCGTCGCATGGTAGCTGACTTTCTCACTGGTTGCTCGGGCGGGCGAACGTCCGAATTAACAGGCTGCAATGGTATATGCCAAATCGACCTTTGCGGCACCCCAGTTTTGACTTGAATTATACTAGACTGTTTTCAATCAGCAATAACCTTCTACCCCCGTGCCGCATAGTTGAAATTTGGAGACTTTCGGAAGTAAAACAAAACTCAAAAAATGAATGCTTTGGGGTGTCGGAGTTCATACCGTCGCTAGGTGGTCTCATTTTTATCCAAATGCTCTTCAATGAGCTGATCCCAATCGGGTCGTTCAAACTTCATAGGTTCCCCATTTGAAGCAACTTCGTAAGCTAAGACATTTCCTTCGTGTTTTATAACGATCGAGGTCTCTTCAATATTTAGAAATTGTTTGTACTCACGAAAAATCTCTTCATATGCAGTTTGGTTTAACAATGTTTGCTCAGCGTCTCCCCCAGACAATCGGCAGGCATATACTACCGGATTTCCAACAACTGTGTAACTTCCCGACATACTCACGAGACAAGCTTTACCATAGTCTATGCCGATTCCAAGCCCAGTATCTAAGAGCACAGATGCGAAGCAATGTCTATTGTTTGTATAATGATGCTTAAAGAATTCATGACATTCAACACTTGATTTAACAGCCATTAGACCCGCGTCTTTGCCACTAAAAAAGTCGGGGAAAAATGCCAAAATGCCATCTCCAGTAAACTTATCAAATATTCCGTAATTACTAATTATTATCTCTGAAAGACCTCTACAGAGAGAAACAATAAAACGCTCAAAAAGCCTTGGATGTTTTGCTTTTAGCATTAGTTCGGTGGAACGCCGTATATCTATCGACACTACGTATGCGTTGCATTCACCAATGGTCTCAAATAGTTGTATGAAGTCTTCGCTTTCAAACAGTTTCTTGCGCGCATCAGCATTGACTTGAGTTATCAGATTTCCCAAAGTTAGTTTCTTATTTATTTCTTTGTTGACCTCTATCAATCTTTGTTTGTCTTTGTCAGTTTCTTCCTTAGCCACTTTCAGTTTTTCTTTGTCTCTCTTGTGTACCAAGAGTTCTTCAGTCGCTTTGTTCAATTTTCCAAGTAGTTCAAGTCGTTCCTTTTTCAGGTTTGAAGTATCGTCGAATATTTGAAAAGATTTCAATACTGAATCAGAATCGATACGCATAGAACTGATGATATCGTCAACTTTTAGAACATCGCTCTGTCCTGATACCTGAGATAAGAAGGTATCACCGGTACTAAAACGTAACGTAGGGCTCAATACTAAATCTGTATCGATGGTACCAAATATCCCTTCCGTCGGATACAACCCTGGCAAATCAACTATGCTACTCTGATATCCGACAGTATCCCAGGAATAATGGTCAGGCGTCTTTTTGGGAGTCTTTTTATTTGTCTTTGGTGGCGACTCCTCTATGCGCTCCTCAGCTTTTTTTTCTGCACTATTTATTTCGGAATGTTCTTCACCTTCTGTTTCATCGCTTTTATCTTTTTCGATGTCTGCCACGGTTCCCTCCTTAGCATATGGATGAAATAGCCATTAAGACACCTAGAGATAGCTAGCTTGCAAAAGAGCAGGATAAGCCCCTAAGTGTTGATTATTGGCCTTTCTTTGGCATAGGTAGCCAATATACTACACAAACTTGTGTGGTGTGTCAATGTGAATGGAATGACAATCTACGCGGAAGTCAAAATCAGCCGACATTTTAGCCGACAAACCAGCCGACACGGGTTGACCTTGTGTATAGTAGTTGAAACTAGAGGCTCGACTGATTAGAAATGCCTGGAAGCTAATGGATGAACAGCGAGAAATCCGAAGACCGATGCTCTATCCACTGAGCTACAGGCGCTTAGCTTCAAAATTATAACTCATTTGGTGTCTAAAGTCCATTGATGGTGACATTTTGGTGACACAACGACTATAGTGTTTCAATTGAAGACTTGGAGGATGCATGTTTAAGCGCTTGTTCAAAGGCAACAACTGCAGATTCTTGCATGTTTGGCAAAACATGGCTGTATATGTCCAAGGTGATATTGACACCAGCGTGGCCCAACCGTTCACTAACAATTTTTGGGTGAACACCCTGTACAGGCATAATAGTTGCATGAGTGCGGCGCAAGTCGTGGAACCTTACTTGAGGAAGCCCTAAACGTCTTACGGTTCTCACAAATGAGCGCCTTATTGTGTCGGGGGAAAGTGGCATACCGCCTCGCATCAGCGGCCCAGCTTTGCTGGGCCCGACTGAATGCGCTTGTTAGGCATGATCACTTAGTCATTACTTAATTAGTAGTTTTGGCAAGGAATTCTAGCGCAGTTACAGTACCTACCTTTGCTCCAACTGGAATTGCGTCCAAATCGACTCGATAATCTGGATTGTGGTTTGAATAGGGAACCTGCTTCCCTTCAGCTTGTGCTTTTTTGAAATCTTTCGGATTTGCAGTTCCTACATACATGTATAGGTATTGGTGATTTTTGTTGTCGATTACCAGATGATGAAAGTCTTCCGAACCCATCAATTTCGGCGCTTCAACAAGAACTGATTTATCACCAAGAAGTGACTGCAATGTGGGCTTTATTATCCTTGCCATCTCTGCGTCATTGGACAGTACTTTGGATCCCCCTTTCATGACGGTTGTTGGTTTGAGACTCGCGGGCAAATTGTATGCGGTAGCGATCGATTGATTTACGCGTTCAATTCCATCCAACATAAGTTGACGGTCCGCTTCAACATACCAGCGAAGATTTATTTTCAGGAGTGCTGAGGAGGGAATAACGTTGTTGTCCGATCCGGCTTGCACTGACCCAACAGTAATTACCGCCGGATTCAGTGGGTTAATCGCCCTACTGACAATGTATTGATACTGTACGATCGCGGCACTTGCCATCAACACTGGATCTTTAGTTAGGTGAGGAGATGACCCGTGCCCGCCGATACCATGAAAAGTGACGTCTAGTTGATCGGTACCAGCACTAAAGTCACCAGACTTAAAGAACACCATCCCCGTAGGAGTTGGCGAAGTGTGCAAACCAATCAGATAGTCGGGTTTAGGTATCTTTTTGTACAGCCCATCGTCCACCATCGCCTTCGCACCAAGAATAGGTTCCTCCGCCGGCTGACCAACTAGAATAAGCGTGCCTTTCCAGTCCGATTTAAGTGAAGCCATAGCCTTTGCGACGCCTAACATCCATGTAACATGTGCATCATGACCACACAAATGGGCAACCGGCACCTCTTCCCCGTCAGCGCGTTTCACTCGCACTTTGCTCTCGTAGGGTAAACCCGTAGCCTCTTCAACGGCATTCGCGTCCATGTCTGCACGATACATGACAACCGGGCCCTCTCCATTTCGCAATATGCCTACAACTCCAGTCTTGCCGATACCTGTGTTAACATCGAAACCAAGGGCTTTGAGTTCCTTTGCCACAATTCCAGCAGTTCGTACTTCCATAAATCCAAGCTCAGGGTGCTGGTGTAGATCTTTGAAAATTTCCTGTAATCGAACGCTATCATCACTAACCATTGCGTTTACTTTGTCGATTAATGTTTTGGGAACGTTGCTACCCAGTTCAGGCGTTCCAGTAGCCTGTGCAGCGCTCACCCCATCCGCAGATAAAACAATGCAGCGTGTAACCGCGGTGAATATACTTTTTAAAAATAGCCTCATTCTTTCTCCTTAATCGTCCCCTTTAACCCAGCAGAATATTTTTACCTGTGCTACGTCTCTACTGCATGAATTTTGGTAACCTTAGTGGCTTTGTTGCACAAATGCGAATAAGCGGTTAATCTTGCCGTGGGGGAAATAGAGAAATGGGAGTATCCCCCACAATGAAAAAGCATCCCTCACCAACCCGCTACAAAGTTACTAATTGGTCAGAT
>Ga0233431_1006697_pt1 | contig 10235 bp, 7 predicted proteins | sample SI_118_April2016_FD_179867 | JGI IMG/M metagenome (GOLD analysis project Ga0233431, IMG submission 179867) | Seawater microbial communities from Saanich Inlet, British Columbia, Canada - SI_118_April2016_200_MG | ecosystem: Environmental > Aquatic > Marine > Inlet | place: Canada: British...
ATAACTATCTTTTACAATACTTAATCGACTTAAACTTTTCGTTAACTTCACGTCGCTAAAACAATAAATATTATTTACTTGAGCTAAATCAAAATCAATAATTTGACGAGCTGCAATGATATCACAAGCAGACTCAACATCAGTTATTCCAAAAGATTCGGCAATATTATTGTCTGGCCCAACCGGAATAATCCCAAGAATCACGTTACTGCGAGTCACAACGTCAATCACTTTTTGAAAAATTCGATCATTTCCAACAACAATAACTGTCGAGGTTCCGCGTTTGACCTCGTCAATGATAAGTTCGTCTAAACTCTTGAGTAACGTCAACTTCTCGTGTCGTCCCTGAATATCGAGATCGAGCAACCTTGTTTTTATCTTATCAAGAGTCCGTTCGTATTTCTTATCGTTTAGAAATGTGTCGTAAACATAGTAATGCATAGACTTGCTTATTGCTCATCTGTTTCACTTTGTTCTTCCTCATCTGACGCAACAGCGTTCTTTGGTTTCTGATCTTTCACCATCTCGGTCATTGAACATTTCCCATTGAAGACTGCACCAGGGTTAATTTCAAGTTCAGCAGCTTCAATGTCACCATTAACCTGGGCACTACTAGCTAGAGACAACTTACTTTTTATTTTCACATTCCCCTGGACAGTACCAGAGATTTTTGCGTTATTAGCAGTGACGTCTGCAACGACTTTTGCATGATCCCCAATCCGAAGATCCTGTTCTGTTTGAATAGAACCACTAACCTCTCCTTCAACAACAATACTACCATTACTTTTCAGATCCCCTTCTATTTTAATAGAACTCCCGATTACGGTATCCTCCTGTCCTCCATTGTAGTCATTGGAGTCTTCATCTCCATTTGATTTAAACATAGATTTTCGTTATTTATACGTCCCTCCAACTTTTATAGTAATTATTAGATTACATTTTCTCAATACTCTCAATATTTAAAAGTTCTAATCCTTTTTCCAGAGTTTCTTTTGTTTTTTTAAGTAACATCAATCTTGCTTTTTTCAAGTCCTCATCCGCATCAAGAACTGGACATTTGTGATAAAAATTATTAAACTTTTGTGCCAACTCAATCAAATAAGTACACAGACTAATAGGCGCATACTCTTTCACAACTTTATCTACAACCTCATCAAACTCTCCAATCTGTAAAGCAAGGTTTCTCTCTGTCTGCTCTTTTAATAATTCGTAGTTTTGCATTTTTGCCCGCTTCGACTGCGTAGCGAGGCGAGCATTTTTGCTTTTTTGCATTTTTTCTTTTGCAAATATAGAGTTGATCCTTGCAATAGTATACAAAAGATAAGGACCTGTATCTCCATCAAAGGCCAATGCTTTCTTTGAGTCAAAAACGATCACTTTATTATTATCATACTTTAACATCCAAAATTTAATTGCACTAAGGGCAATCTTCTTAGCAGTTTCTGAAATTTGATCATTCTCCCAATCTGAATGTCTTTTGCTTGTCTCTTCTTTTGATAATGTAACAATTTCGTCAAAAAAATTTTCAAAAGTAACAACGTTTCCTGTTCTTGAAGCCATTGCGCCCTCTGGCAAAGTAACAAAATCATATGCAACATGATGTTTTTCTTTCTCATCGTAGCCAAGAAGATCTAGTAGTTTATAGATCTGTTTCATGTAGAGAGATTGACGATTGTCAACGACGTAAACTGATTTATCAATTTTGAACTTATCAAATTTCTTCATTCCGAGTGGAAGATCTTTTGTTCCATAAAGAACGTTCCCATCTGATTTAATTAAAACCAAGACATCTAATCCGTACTCTCTGAGATCTGCGATAATAGCACCTTCACTTTCCTTGATCTCTTTGGGTTCACCTTTCTCTAAGATCTTTTCAATTAGTTTTCTACCAACAGCTTCTTCTTCACTTTCAAAAAACCATTCATCAAATTTTATATTAAGCAAACGATAGATAGATTCAAAGGACTCCATACTCCACTGTTTTGTTGTCTTCCATAGTTTCACTAACTCGCTGTCGCCAGCCTCCAGTTTTTTCTGTAAATCAGAGACCTCCGTCTTATACTCTTCGTTTTCTTCTATTTTATTCACTGCCTCACTATAGATCTTGCCTAGATACGCCCCCTTGTTCTCTGGTAATTTATCATCTTTATGAAATTTCTGATAGTTCCAAAGCGTTTTTGCGACATGAACACCAGCGTCCCCAATATAATTAGCAGCGATTACTTCATTACCAACATATCGATTAAGATTAACAAGTGAAGCTCCCAAACAAGCCGTTCTCAAATGCCCAACATGAAACTCTTTATGAGTATTTGGCTGACTATACTCTATCATAACCTTAGGAACATTTGACATTTTACATTTTACCTTTGACTTATTAGAAAGTAAGGATTCAAATAGGAATTTATTGTCAAAAATGAAATTAAGATACGGACCTTGGGTCTGTACATCTTTGATATAATCAATTGTAGTTGATACTTTTTCTTTAATATCAGTGGCTACTTCCACAGGGTTTTTCTTTAATTCTTTTGCTAATTCAAAACATGGCAGGGCCATATCCCCCATCTCACCATTCGGTGGAACTGAAAAAAGTTCAGAATTGATCTTAAACCCTAATAACTTTGATAAATCTTGAGATAATTTTTGTTTTATTTGAAACATAATAGTTATTCAACTTCAGGTGTAACTTCTTCCTCGCGAATATTTAACTCTTCCGGCTTATCAGGCAAAGCATCAAGTCCCATACCACGTTCCAAAACAACTGATTTTACTTTCAACTCAGATTTCAGTCGTTCTCCAACAGTTTTTTCTTTCTCCGAGCTAGTGCTTGTCTCAATCAAAATAGCTGGTTTGAGAGTTTCAACCATTTCCACAAAAGTAGTATCTCCAAGTCGAGCGTGGATATGACTCTCATTTAACCCATTCTCTTTACACGCATCTTTGATTGCTTTAAGTTCCACAAAACCGCTTCGTTTGGTCAAATATCCAACATCTGCTCCACCTTCAATCCAATCATTTATTTTTTTAATAGAATCCCCAATTGGTTTATTATTCGAGTCAAAAATGATATCACCGAGGAAAATTAGAACTTTCATAGAATATGAAGAAGGCTAGAGAGGGCTAGAGAAGGCCGTAAATAAGGCTTTCGTTAGCAAAAATAGCCAGCTAATGGAATGTTAAATATGACGTTGATCAAGTTTTGCTTGAACAAGATCGGCTTGCATCTGTTTTAATTCTTGTTCAGTATAGCTTTTTTGAACTCCTTCCTGATTATTAACAACCTGAATCATCAGTTCTCCACCCTCTTCCCTATAACCATCAACTTCCCAACCATCAAGATCATTTTCACCTGAATTCCTACTTATATAGACAGGGTCACCTGTTCGGAAAAAAGGTTTCATTGTTTGCATCTGTTCAAGAACTGCAACAGAAATTGTCCTATTTAGAACGTGTGCCTTATCTCCAGTTATAAATTTTTTGCTTAAGACAGCGGACTTCCCATCAGCAGAAAAACTATTAACTTTCCATCCATCCTCTAGCTCACCGCCGGTTCGTACAACTTTTACTTCTTGATCAATTTCAAATTTAGATTATTTTGGTTGTTGAGACATTGCCTCTAGTGGTTGTGTAGTCATAGATTTATTTAATTTTAATAAAAAATCTTTTTCCCTTTTGAATGACATCACCTGATTTTACTTCGTAATCATAACCTTCAACAACTTTTTCATTAACCTTAACACCTTTTTGATCAATATTGCGACGAGCTTCACCTTTTGACTTAACTAGGTCAGAATCTGCCAAAACATCAACAATGTTTTTACCAGCTAATTTGAATTCTTTGATTTCATCAGGAATTTCCTTCTTGGCAAACATAGAAATAAAGTTCTCTCTTGCCTTCTGAGACTCCTTTTCACCATGATATATTTTTGTAATTGATTGTGCAAGTTCAAGTTTCAGATCTCGAGGATTTTCACCGTCTTTTAACCGTTGTTCGACTTCTTGGACTTTCTCTAAACCTTCAAAAGTACAGAGCTCAAATCCTGGTTCGATTAGTCCGTCAGCCCAACTCATAATGGTGCCAAACATGTCATCTAAACTGTCATCAAGTCGAGCCATGTTGCCTGTTGTCTTCCCCATCTTCACACCACTTGAATCTGTTAATAGTTTTGAAGTAATAACAAATTTTTCCTTACCTTTCATCGCCTTCATCATTGTTCGCCCAGCTAACATGTTGAATGTTTGATCATTACCACCAGTCTCACCATCAACGTCCATTGCAATACAGTCATAACCCTGCATTAGAGGATACATAAATTCTGTCAATGAAATCGGTTTGCCTTCTTTCATTCTATTATCAAACATGTCACGCTCAAGCATCTGTTGAACTGTAAAATTGGAAGTTAATTCAAGAACATCTTGAAAATTCATCTTATCTAACCATTCATGATTATATTTAATTTCAGCAGCATTACTCCCCTTGAAATCAAGGATAGCACTCGCTTGTTCTTTATACTTCTTACTGTTCTCCATCACCTGCTCACGAGTTAGAGGTTTTCTTGTTGCTGTTTTATCAGTTGGATCGCCAATCATTGCCGTAAAGCTTCCAATTAGAAGAATCACTTTGTGTCCTAACTCTTGAAACTGTTTTAGTTTCATCAAACTATTAGCATGTCCCAGATGAAGACTAGGCCCCGTTGGGTCAATACCAATATACAGGCTAAGCTGTTTGCCTTCTTTCAACCTTTTTTCTAAAAACTCTTTATTGGGGTATACGTTCTCAACACCTCGAGTTAAAAGTTCGTTAATTTTATTTTTATCTGTACTAATTTTCATATTTTAGTTTATTGGTTTATTGGTTGATTGGTTGATAATCTATTGCACTTAAACTAATCAACTATTCAACAAATCAACTAATTGTCATGTTTTTTTACTCCTTTTCTTGCTAATTTCTGCATATCTGATACTCGATCTGTCTCATCAATAATTTCTCGATTTACAATTTCCTCTAAGATATCTTCCAGGGTCACAAGCCCGCTAAGACCATCATAGTCATCACGCACAAGAGCTAAATGTTTTTTATTTTTAATAAATAAATTTAATAGTTCATCAAGCAGTATTGTTTCATTAACTTCAAGAGTGCTCTTCTGACAAAGGTTTTCAACTAAAACGTGCGTTTTCAAACCTATTAAATCTTTTGCAAACAATAATCCCACTATATTATCCAATCGGTCTTTGTAAACAGGAATACGAGTAAAACCTTTTCTAACAATTTCACTAAGTAATTTGTCATCAATCTGAGTCTCAGCATCAAGAGCATAAACAACTGTTCGAGGTGTCATAATTTCTTTTGCTGTTTTATCCGAATAAGAAAGTGCGCCCTTAATTATTCTTTTCTCATCTTCATCAACATCACTTTCCTTAGATCCTTCATGCTCTTCTACAATTTTCATTAACTCTCTTTTCGAATAAATGGTTGTCATTTCGTCACCTAAAGCCCTATCTAAGATCCAAGCAATGGGAAAACATATAGGAAATAAGATGAAAATAAATATTTTAACTAACCAAGCTGTCTTTGCTCCAACCGCAAGAGCGTATCGAGCAAATGTAGCTTGAGGGATTATTTCACCAAAGATGACAATTAGACCAGTAGCAGCAAATCCTGCAATAACACCGCTGGCAATATTTCCTAAGAAAATTGCTAAAGTTGAATTAACGGCAACATTACCCAGCAGTAGCGTACAAAGAAGTAAATTACCTCTTTTTCTAACTGAGTAAACTTTCTTTGCTTGTTTATTACCAAGAGAGATTTTTCTCTCCAGCTCAGTTTTATCAAGACTAAGCAAACCCAAAGTTAAACCAGAAAAAAGTCCTGACAAGACAACGAGCAGTATGACTATTAAATAACTCATAAAATTTTATTTTTATTTTAATTGTTCTAATTGAGCACTTAGTTTCTGCAGTTTATCTTCAGCTTGTGCTTGTTTTTCTTTTTCTAAATCAACAATTTCCTTTGGCGCATTGGAGACAAACTCTGAATTATTCAATTTCTTATCAAGTCCATTCAAATAAGCCTTCAATGCTTCTATCTCTTTTGTAATTCGTTCCTTTTCTTTATCTAGATCAACTAAACCGGTAAGTAAAATGTATATTTCAACGCCATTAACAACAGTACCAACAGATTGTTCAGGCTTTTTATTAACAAATTCCACATTCTCTGCTTTTGCAAGAGATCTAATCAAGTGAAGATTCTGTTTAATCGTTTCATTTTCGTTAATGATTGAAACGTTGATCTTTTTCGCAGGTTCAATTTTATTTTCTGTTCTTAAATTTCTAATTGCAACGATGACATCTTTTAATTTATCATATTCAATCTCTGCGTCTTTATGCGATTCACCAATTTCAGGCCATGAGCTAACAATCAAATCCTTATCATTACCCATATTTCCCCAAACAGCCTCAGTGACAAACGGAATAAATGGGTGCCATAATTTCAATATATTCGCTAAAACATATCGCAAGATTAAATCTTTTTCTTCTCCCTTTTCTTCTTCTATCTTCGCTATTTCTAAATACCAATCAGCAAACTCACCCCAAACGAACTCTCGAATTAGCTCCCCTGCTTGAGCAAATTCATATTTATCCATAAGCCCAGTAACTGATTCGATTAAAAAATCCAATTTTTCCAATAGCGCCCTATCGGCCAATGTTTTTGGATTTAGTTCATTTGAATTTTTAAATTGTTTAGAATTTAGAGTTTCGGATTTAGGATTTTCAATAATATACCTACTAATATTCCATAATTTGTTAACCATGTTTCGACCAGTTTCAACCTTATCTTCATAAAACTTTGAATCATTGCCAGCAGACGTCCCAACCATCAAACTCCAACGCAAAGCATCAGCGCCATATTTATCAATCATATCAATTGGATCGATTCCATTACCCAACGTTTTTGAAAATTTCTGATTTTTCTCATCACGAAGAATACCATGAATATAACACTGCTTAAATGGAATTGTGTCAAGATTATATGTTGTCATTAGAATCATCCGAGCCATCCAAAAAAATAAAATTTCATGCCCCATCTGCATCCAGTTTGTCGGATGGAATGTCTCCAACTCTTTTGTCTGATCTGGCCAACCAAGCGTTGAGAATGTCCATAAACCAGAACTAAACCAAGTATCAAGCGTATCTGGATCTTGAATCCAATCGGAACCTATTTTTTTATCACTAAATTTTTTTACAGATGTGATTTTATAATCTACTGGATCAAGAGTGGCATGTTGGTTTAACAAGTCAGAATTCAAAAGTCGATCATTAACAATGTTTTCCAGAATTTTCCACATTCCACTATGAGTAACAATCGCAACCTTCTTACCTTGATATTTATCTAATTTATCCAAAATAAAATCATTAAGTCTTTCTCTTAGATCTTGATAAGTTTCGCCATTAGGAAAACCTGTTTCTCTATACTTATTTACTTCCTTATTAATTTTCCCTGTTAAATCACCAAAATTTATCTCTCTTAACCTTTTATCATATACGATTTCTTCATTGGGAAAAATTGCTTTTGCGGTTTCTTTTGTTCTTATTAAATCAGAACAAAAAATAGCATCATACTTTCGTCCTTTCAATTTTTCAACTAACTCCTTTGTCTGTTCTTTGCCTTTATCAGAAAGAGGACAGTCTTCCCAACCAGCTGCTAGATCCTTTGCATTGTAAGCTGACTGCCGATGTCTAATAAATGTTAATTCAATTGGTTTGTCAAATTTTTTATACCAAACCGGGATCTGATGTCCCCACCAAACTTGACGAGAGATACACCAAGGTCGTAGATTATCAATCCATTTATAGTATACTTTTTCAAATCGGTTAGGGATAATCTCTATTTTTTTGTCTTTATCACCATTATGACCAATCTCAACAGCTTCTTTCATTAATTCTTTCAGAGATTTATCTTTCAATGCAATTTTTTTATTTACATCAACAAACCACTGTGTCATCGGCAATGCTTCGACAACATCCTTGAATCGATCAGAAGTCCCAACGCTCTGAGTAATCTCTTCTTCTTTTATAAAAAGTTTTTCTTTCTTTAATTTTTCAATCACCTTTTCTCTTGCTTGATCTACTGTTAAACCAGCGAACTCCTTCCCTGCTTGCGGAGTCATTTTACCATTTTTGTCAATAACAGGAATCAACCTGATTGGATCATCTTTTGTTTGTTGAAGAAGATACATCTCATAATCAACAGGGCTGTGAGCAGGAGTAACTCCGACTGCGCCTGTGCCAAATTTTGGATCTACTTCATCGTTGGCAATTATCTTTAACTTTAATTGATTACCGCAAAAGTCGACATCATACTCTTTACCAATATATTTTTTATATCGCTTATCGTTTGGATTAACGGCTACAGCAGTGTCCCCTAGTTTCGTTTCCGGCCGAGTTGTCGCAATTGTAAATGGAAAATCCTCGCTATATTTAAAAGTATAAAGCTTTGCTTGTCGATCAACATGTTCAACTTCGTCATCACTGCAAGTAGATTGTCCTTTGACTGACCAATTAACAACTCGATACCCACGATAGATCAAACCATCTTCATACATTTTTTTGAAAACAGTATTAACAGCCTTACCTCTCTGCTCGTCAAAGGTATATGCCAAACGACTCCAATCAGCGCTAAGCCCCATCTTTTTCATTTGATTGAGAATAGTTGCTTTTGAATTTTCAGAGTATTCTCTAATTTTTTCTAATAATTTTTCTCGTCCAAGTTCTTCTCTTGGATTTTTGTAACCTTCCTCTTCCATTAAAACTCGTTCCACTTTTGCCTGAGTTGCAACTGCAGCATGATCTGTTCCTGGTTGAAGTAAGACTTTCTTCCCCTTTAACCTCTGATAACGAACCATGATATCCATCAACGTATCTTCATAAGCATGCCCCAAATGCAAAACACCAGTCACATTCGGTGGCGGAACCATGATGGAAAAAGGTTCTCCTTCTAAATTATCAGGATTAAAAAAACCACTATCTTCCCATTTTTTATAAATCTTATCTTCGTAATCTTTTGGGTTATAAGTTTTGGGTATTTCCATAATTAAAATAATGTTAACCGATTTGATCAGCTAATCAGTCAACTATTCCCCTTTATTTATAATATAATTCTATCATTTTCCTTGTAAAAATACAATCAATTTATCCAATTTTTGACTAAAGGTGGTTTTCATGACCTTATCAACAAATCGTATTGACAGGTCTATTAATTTTAGGTAAACTAGTTTATTAATTAAGTTATTTCCCATGCTTCAATAAGAGAAAAAGGTGATGAACAATCTACCAAAATACGGAATGAACTAAAGGAAGAACTGCAAAAGTAAATAATTAACGACTTTTCCACGTCCCCCTTTCCATCGTCCAAACCATCTTCCACCTTCCCTCTACCAATTCCCAGAATACTATGACCCTAAATCAGCATCAGCAGTTCTACGAGATTATCTCTAATTGCAACAATCCACTAATCCTTTTTGCAAAACAAGCAAATGGTGACACAGTCTCAAGCAGTCTTGCTATGACAGAGCTTTTTGCTCGACTTGGGAAAAAAGCAGAAATAGTTTCTCCAAATTTTCAATTTCCTGATTCTCATAAGTTTTTCAAGACAAAACACGTTATCAAAGATTCACTTCAAAATCATAAGAATCTTCAACTTAGCTTCGATGTCTCAGATACAAAAAACACAACAGTTACACACAAGGTAGAAAATGATAAACTTCATATCTACATTGACCCTGAGAAGGGGCATATAAATAGCGATCATTTAATAACTTCAAAACAAGAGTACAAACATGACCTTATTATAACCATTAACACACCAGACCTTGAGTCACTAGATCAAATCTTCCATGAGAACACTGACCTTTTCTACAAAGTCCCGATTGTGAACATTGATCACAACATTGATAATGAACATTACGGTCAATTAAATATCATTGATATCAAATCAACTTCCATCTCTGAGATTATCTATGACCTAATTCTACAAATTGACAGTAGATTACTCGATGACCAAATAGCAACATATCTACTAACTGGTATGATCGAGAAAACAAACAGTTTCAAGACCTCAAATATCACCCCTCACAGCCTTCAAATAGCTAGTGAACTAATTGCAGCAGGTGCACAGAGAGAAAACATTATCCAAAACCTGTACCAAACAAAATCAGTCAACACGATCAAACTTTGGG
>Ga0233431_1006699_pt1 | contig 10233 bp, 5 predicted proteins | sample SI_118_April2016_FD_179867 | JGI IMG/M metagenome (GOLD analysis project Ga0233431, IMG submission 179867) | Seawater microbial communities from Saanich Inlet, British Columbia, Canada - SI_118_April2016_200_MG | ecosystem: Environmental > Aquatic > Marine > Inlet | place: Canada: British...
GAAGAGGGCGGCCTTCTCGGCGCCAAAGGCTGGGCCCGTCGCAACTCGATCGAGATCTTCATCGCCGTCGATTCTTCGCCGATCCCGGCCGGAGTGCCCCTCGAACTCGACGGTCGGCCGGCGATCTGGTCCAAGGATTCCGGCGCCCACTTCGACCAGCGCCTGATCCGCGACCTGGCCGCTGCGGCCGAACGGGCCGGCACCGAATTCCAGTACGCAGTGTATTCCGCAGCCGCCTCCGACGCCACCGGTGTGGTCAGCAGTGGCCTGGCCCCCCGTGCCGCCACCGTCGGCTATCCGCGCGCCAACTCCCACGGCTACGAACTCTGCCGCCTGAGCGTCTTCGAGCACCTGACCGCCGCGCTTTTCGCCTACCTGGAAAGCCTGGAGTAGATACCGATGGCCTCGCCGATCGACGACCTGCGCAATTCCCGCATCGCCCTCCTGGGGCTGGGCGTGGAAAATCGCGCCCTGGCCCGCTTCCTGCAGGAGCGCCACCTCTCCTTCTCCATCTGCGATGGGAGACGACCCGACGACTTCGACAGCCTCCAACGGGAATACGGCGACACCGTCCGAGAATGGCATCTGGGACCGGCCTATCTGAACACCCTCGGCCGCTTCGACCTGATCTTTCGTACCCCGGGTATCAGTCCGCTTCGACCCGAACTGCAGCGCGCCCGAAGCCGCGGTGCTCGCATCTCCAGCCAGACCCTCCTCTTCGCCGCCCTCTCACCCGCGCCCCTCCTGGGCGTGACCGGCACCAAGGGCAAGGGCACCACCAGTTCCCTGATCGCTGAAATCCTCCGGGATGGTCCCTACCACCGGGTCCACGTCGGCGGCAACATCGGCCTGCCCCCCATCACCTTCCTCGACGAGTTGACCGAAGAGGATCTGGTCATCCTCGAACTCTCCAGCTTCCAGCTGATCGACTGGGAGACCAGCCCCCACATCGCCGTCGCCCTCAGCGTCACCCGGGACCACCTGGATTACCACGCCGACCTGGACGAGTACATCGCCGCCAAGCGCAACATCGCCCGCTTTCAGACCACCGACGACTGGCTGATCGTCGATACCAACTGCCCCACCTCCAATTCCTTCGCCGACCACGGCGCCGCTCGCCGGCTCTCCTTCAGCATCGAAAGGGAAGTACGCCCCGGCGCCTGGGCGGCCGACGGCCACCTCTGGCTCCGCTCGATCGATGGACCTGCCGAATCGCTCTGCCCCCTCGCCGACATCCCTCTCCAGGGCCGCCACAACTGGAACAACGCAGCAGCAGCGGCGGCGGCGGCCATGGCAGCCGCTGTCCCCCCTGCCCAAATCGCCGACGGCATCCGCCGTTTTCGCGGCCTGCCCCACCGCCTGGAACGCGTCGGAGTTTACGGAGGAATCACCTACTACGACGACTCCCTGGCCACCACCCCGGATGCCGCCATCGCTGCTGTCACCGCCTTCGACCAGCCCCTGGTGCTCATCGCCGGCGGCTCCTTCAAGGGTGCCGACTTCGCCGAACTGGGACGCACTATCGCCGACCGGCCGCTCAGAGCCGTAGTCCTCATCGGCCGAGAAGCCGCGCGTATCGAAGCAGCCATCTGTCGATCGGGAACCTTCACCGGCGAGATAATCACCGGCGGCGGTAGCATGGGAACTGCCGTCGCCGAGGCTCGAAGATGCGCCCGTCCCGGCGACGTAATCCTGCTGTCGCCGGCCTGCGCCAGCTTCGGCATGTTCGCCAATTACAAAGACAGAGGAGAGCAATTCCAGCGGGAAGCCAGAAACCAAAATCCGGAAGAACCTTGAACAAAGCGGGCAATACATAGAAAAACCGGGCTCTATGCCACAGCCCGGTTTTTTAATCAAGCACAATTTGAAAGAGTAAGGGGAAAAAACGGCGGTTAGGGTCGACTCACCGGAGAATCAGATATTGTAGTGCAGCCCTCGCGACGGTTTCCTGCCGGTGCGCCGACTGATCCCGACGCAGTCCGGTGATCCAGCAGTCGACGCTCTTCAGCAGCTGATTGTTGGGACGCACATGGCGCACATGGCGATCGGTCTGTTCTCCGGCTTTCCGCATCTACTTCCCCTCCTCAACTCGTGTCTGATACAATTTTCCTGCTTGCTTCACGGTATCCAATACCTTGGTGGGAAATAGGGGTTTCTCCAACCAGAAATCGAACAGCGATATCCTGGGATCATCTTCCTGGAGAATCCATCCGGTAGTCAGCACAGATACCACTCGTGGATCTTGTTCCCGCATCTTCTGCATCAACTTATCCCCGGGTAGACCGGGAAGCACCAGATCGATCAGGACTACTTCGTATTTATCCGATGCAAATTGCTGTAATCCTGTCAGCCCATCCGTCACCACATCGACATCGTAATCCTCCAGCACGATCGACAGCATCTGGATGGTTCTTTCATCATCCTCGACGATCAGAACCTTTCCCAGCCTTGCGGGTAAAGCGATGGATTCCTCTTCTTCATTTCTGTTTTTTCCCGCCGTATCATCTTGCCAGGGAAGGAACTCAAGCGTGAAGGCCGTCCCTTCTTCTGGAGCACTCTTTACTTCGATGGTACCACCCCACTGAGTCACTGAATTGTAGACGGTGGACAAACCCAGACCATGTCCCACATCCATCTTGGTGGTAAAGAACGGCTCGAACACCTTCTCCCGGGTCTCCTCGTCCATACCGATGCCGGTATCGCTGAATACGAGCTGGACCCTTTCGCCATTCTCCAGAGTGTGGATGGTGATCACCCCTCCCTGGGGAAGCGCATCGATCGCATTCAATATCAGATTGGAGAGGATATCGTGAGTTTCTGAAGCCTCCCCCCGAATCGCAGGAATGTCCTCCAGTTGGGCAACCACCTCGATATGAATTCCATTTACGTCGGCTTCGTCTTTCCAGCGCGGACGAGTCTCGAGCACGGCGTCCCGAACGATCGCGTTGATGTCGACCGGCTGCAGAGCACCACGAGGTTGGTCCGCCACCGCCTGGTGGAGGCGCCGGACCAGTTCTGCTGCTTGGACCGTGGACGTGAGGATCGATTCCAGCAGCATCGGTGCATGAGGAATCTCTCTGTCTCCCTCGAGCAGTGCCGCCGGTCCAAGGATACCGCTCAGGATGTTGTTGAGATTGTGGCAGATCCCTTGAGACAGCTCCCCAAATGCGCGCTGACGCTCCAGACGGACCAGTTCCCGTTGCATTTCTCCACGTTCGATGATTTCCTTCTGGATATCCTCATACAGCCGAGCGTGTTCCAACGCGATGGCGAACTGATCCAGCAGCGGGTTGACCTGGTCTATGCGCCGGAGCACTTCCTCCTTCTCTTCGACTTGGCTACCCGTTGCCAGCACAGCCAACACCCGCTCTTTGTACTTGATCGGCAGGAAATAGGCCACCTTTCCCTTCTTACCTTCTGGCGTGTCTACTAGCCGATCGAAACGCGGATCCCATTCCACGATGACTTGCCTCTGGCCGGTTCGAGCCACCTCAGCGGTGATGTTGGTATCATCCAGACGATATGGTCCTTCATAATGAAGTCCGTTTCTCTCGATAGTGTCGAAAATAGATCCCTTCTGTTTGATAAAACTGCGCACCACTGTTACCGTCTGGTTCTCTTCATCCACCAGGGCGATCATCAGGCTGCGGAATAGACCGGCCTCGATGACATGGCTCGCCAGGTTATCGAGCACCGAATCCAAATTCAGGGTGGAAAGAATGGTCTGACCTATCCGGTGAAAGGCGGTCAACAGCCGGTTTTTCTCGTCCAGCTCCTGATAGCGCTGCCCCAGATCCTCATAGACTCTTCGCAGTGCTTTCTCCTCCCGCTTGCGCTCCGTGATGTCACGGAAAATTGCACTGGCTCCACTGTATTGCCCGTTTTCGTCGACTATGGGATTGGTTGTTACTATGAGATCCTTGACGGTTCCATCTCTCCTTATTATCTGCAGATCATATGTGTCGGATCTTCCTGCTTTTCTACGGGATGTTTGCTCCAGAATTTCTCGATATGCTTCAGGAGTTGTCCATTCTTTCAGATTCTTTCCGATCAGCTCTTCCTTTGGACAGCGGAAAATGCGACTTACGGCCTGATTTACAAAGGTAAAATCCTCTTTCTCATCGACTGAGGCTATTCCTTCGTCCATGTCTTCGACTAAGTTGCGGTATTTCTCTTCACTCTCCTGCAGCGCTTCCTCGGCCTGCTTGCGCGTGGTAATGTCTATCGAAATCCCCAACGCTGAATCAATTTCTCTTCCCTTACTTCTCCAGGGATATATTCTGGAATCATACCAACGATTCTCACCGAGAATAACGGTTTTACTTTCCAAAACTTGTGTTTCACCCGACTCGATGGCCTGGGTAATCGTCGACAGCTGGCCATCAGCAACCTCCTCAGGAAAGAGATCGTGCATGCTTTTACCCACCAAGTCCTCTGTTTTTCCTCCAAGTCGTCCCGCAGCAACCTGATTCATAAAAAGGAATTGGCCGTCTCTGTCTACAATGAAAACCGGTTGCCCTATTCCTTCTAACAATCTACGATATCGCTCTTCGCTCTCCCACAGCTCCTTGTCGGCCTGGTGTTTATAAAGCGCAATTTCTATGGCACGGTACAGATCTTGGCTATCGAATGGTTTGAGTATATAACCAAAGGACTTGGCCGTCTTAACCTGTTGCACGATATTTTCATCCGAGTAGGCAGAAAGGAAGACCACGGGAACTCCGAAGTGCTCGTAGAGGATCTGCGCGGTTTCCACCCCATCCATATCGCCTTCCAACCTGATATCCATCAGCACCAAGTTCGGCCGGATCTTGGCGACTTTTTCCAGAGCGGCTTCTCCGGATGCCGCCGTTCCCGGCACGTCATATCCCAAATCCTGCAGCTTCTGCTGTATATCGAGACGAACCACCCCCTCATCTTCGACAACGAAAATCTTTGGCATTGCTTTTTCACCACTCATGACATCAGGCCTTTGCTGGCTTAAAACAAAAGTAAAAATGCACAATAGCCATTATCCCATCCATATCGATTCAGTAGCCATATGCAGGGAATAGGATGAGAAGGCTTTATCCCCGGTCCGGCTCGTGCTCGGGCGGGAGACTCGATTCCCGGATGGTCTCTCAGCCGCCGAAGATCGAATCCCGCATTTCTTCGGACAGCCGCTTTACCGCTGGAAATACCGCCTTTGCCAGCGTCACCAGTTCTTCGGAGCTGAGCTGGTCCTGGTCGAAAAAGCCTTCTGGAAGGAAACGCGCCACCCTCTTCAGTTCGCCCGTTTCAAACGCTTCTCCAAGCGGGTAAGTAGCTTCCTCGGGCAGGGGATACAATACCTCTCCGAGGACATCGGCCACCCCGACCAGGAACGAGAAACGATCACCGACATCGGCATGGTGGTGGAACTTGATGACCGTGCGCAATCCCTCCTCCAGGTTCCACTTTTCGGCGATAATCTCACCGACGGTCGCGTGCGTCAAACCCTGGGTGATCGACTCCTCGATAGCCTGCAGGGTTTCTCCCCATTCGTGCGCCTTGAGCTCTTCGACCAGCAGAGGATAGAGGTCCGGGTAGGATGAGACCATGACGACAATGCCCAGATCGTGCATCATCCCTCCCAGGAACGCGTCTTCGTCGGCGAGTTTCAGTCGTTTGGGCAGATCGATCTCTTTCAGGGATGCCACCTCTTCATCGCTCAGCTTGAAACCCTCGAATTCTAGCTGCTGCTCTGCGGTCCAGCGCTCTTCATCCAGGGGGAAGGAAAGGATGCGGGCGGCGAACCCCACCGCCGCGCTGTGAAGCCAGAAGGAATCCAGTGAAAAACCGCTCTCACTGACCGCAATGAATGTTCTCCTGATGGCGTCGCACACGACCAGATTCTTAATGGTGTTCTTGCCGAGTAAAGGAACCGCCCGGTCGATACTGTTCACCTCTCCCTGAAAACCATACGCCGCCGAGTGGGCGTGCCGCAGGATCATGGCACAGGTCATGGGGTCTGCTCTGAGCGTCTCGATCCATTCCCTGATTTCGCTATCGGGATTCTTGGCCAGTTGCAGAATCCTCTGGCATACCTGGGGTAAAGAGGGCAGAACTGCCATGGTTTCCAGATCGTTCAGGATGCGCTGGCGGATCTCCTCTGGAGGGAGCGACTCATCCCCATCTCCGAACTGCGACCGAACCACGTGCCTATCCAATAATTCATCCAGTCTTTCGACACTTTTCAGTTCCGCTCACCCTCTGGCATGCCGTACTGGCTCATAAGCGGCTGTAATATCTAAAGAAAAAGGGACTCCTTCCGATAGGGAGAGTGACGAAACCCATTCCCTGAAGGAGTCCCAGATGAGATACATTGAAGATATCGGCCAGAAAGGCGATTATGTTGAGCGGAAATTTCACCGTCCTCGCTTGTGTCGTTGTCCGCACTGCGGTACGAAAGGACGACGGATCCGAGTGATTCCCTGTTGGATCCCCCATGTGGGGCTTTTGAATCGGCGGAGTTGGATTCATGCGGAGGTGGGCGTCTACAAGGCCAAGTGTGCTTGCTGTAAGTATTTCCAGGCACCCGTTCCGGGGGTTCCGTATCGGGGTCGGTATTCGTATGAAGTGCGCAACAGTGTGGCCAACGCGGTGATCCGAGATCGGATGCCGTATCGGTTGGTGCAGCAACGGATGGCCGAAGACTACCGACTGGACCTGTCGGTGGGGTATATCCACGCCTGTTTTGTGTGGGCGCATGAGCAGATTGACCTGGAAGCGCACTGGGATTTTGTGGTGACGAATTTCTCGGGTGTGCTCTGCATAGACGAGGTGCATGATTTGGGAAAGACGATCCTGTTTGCCAGCGATCCACTGGGTAATTTTACGGTGTCGTTTGAGTTGGTCGAGACCAATGACCAGAAGCACATGGATGCTTTTCTGCAGAAGCTGAAAGATCGAGGATTGGAGGTGCAAGTGGCCATCACGGATGGCTCTCCACTGTACAAGGACTCTCTGCAAAGCTACTGGATCGATCTGGAGCATCAGCTATGCGTCTTTCACGTGATCAAAGAAGTCAATAAACTGATTCTGGACGGGGTGCGTTCGATCAAGAATCGCATCCGTCGCCAGGGCAACAAGGGACGCAAGCGGAAAAAGGGTCGTCCCACCGAAAAAGCCCGACAGCAACGTGCCCGTCGCCAGGGGATGACCAAGAAAGAGCAGGCTACCTTTATCTGGGAGCATCAGTATCTCATCGTCCGTAAGCAAGAGGAACTAACCGACGAGGAGAAAGAAGACCTGGTGTTGCTGTTTCAGATTGCTCCTGAGTTGGAAATCTTTCGTTGTTTCAACCAGCAATTCTACGCGCTTTTCGACAAGACCATCACCCAACAGCAGGCACGATATCGCCGCACACGTATGGTCAACAACCCGGTCTATCAGGCTAACGCCTTTCTCGCCCGGGCACTGAAAAAACTGGCCAAAGACAAGTTTGAGAAAATGATCGTCTTTCTCGGTTGGGAAAATGTTGACGCCACCAATAACCATGTAGAGCGCAACAACCGCGTCTTCCGCATGATGCAGAAAACCCGATATAAAAGACGCCAAACCCATACCATCCGCATGGCCTTGGAACTGGATCTGTATGCGCGCATGCAAAAACATCCATGGTATCCAACATTCATACAGCAGAAAATCGTGGCCCTGCCCATCAGCACCGAGCAGTTAGCATACATGGGAAGAGCTGCATAGACCGAATCTCAAGTGATCAGTGTCCGACTTCTTTGTATATTAAATCTGTGGAATTTACCGACGAGACGAGATCATGAGAGACGAAGACCAGACCAGAGCACAGCTCGTCGCGGAGCTGGCCGACCTGCGCCGGGAGGTGGAAAAGCGGCTGCAGGAGAGCGAGGCGGAACACCGCCGGCTCCTGGAGAATTTGCCCGTGGCCATCGCCAGCACCACGCCGGACGGCGAGGTGCTCTACCACAACGCGCAGGCGCGGAGGATACTGGGATACGAGCTGGAAGAGCTGGGCCGGCTGCGCGCCGAGGATCTCTACGCAAATCCGGAGGATCGCGAGGACCTGATCCGCAATCTCGAAGAGAAGGGGGTGCACTTCTACGAATACCGGCAGCGGCGGAAGGACGGTCGGATTATCTGGGTGCGGGGGACGACGCGGGCGATCAAAGACGGGGAGGGGAAGGTCGTCCGCTACCAGGGAGTCTCGGAGGAGGTGACCGAGCGCAGGCACCGGGAGATGGCGGCGGCGGCTCTTCAGGCCGTTCGCGATGCGGTCTGGTCGATGCGGAGCGCCGAGGATATCGAAGAAGTGATGATGGCGATTAAAGGGGGATTGACCGCCCTGGAAATTCCCTTCTTCGGCCTGGGGGTCAACGTGTTGGAGAGGGAGAGCAGTCCTCTGCAGATGCGCCACTTCGAATGCCTGGAGACAGAGGACAGAGGGCGGTGGCGGACGGTAGAAGAGGACCCGGCCGATCGGATCTTCCTCGAGTGGCTGCAGGCGGGAAAGCCGGTATACCGTCGGGATCTGGCGACTCGGGACGAATACCAGGAGCGGATCGAGATAGAAAGCGGATTTGGGCCTCTGGTGCGCTCGATCGTAGACATTCCCTTTTACCGCGGGACCCTGGCAGTCAACAGCACAGCGGCGGACGCGTTTTCCGAAACCGACATCGCCTTCATGGAAGATCTGACCAATGTGCTGTCCGAGGGGTTCAGGCGCCTGGACGATTTGCGGGAGCTGGAACTGCGGGCCCAGGAAGCCGAGGGGCTGGCCGGGGCTATCGCCGCGGTGAGTGGCACGCGCAAAATGGACGAAGTCCTTCAGGCCGTGGTGCAGGCGGCGGCCGATCTGGTGGAGTGCGGCCGGGCGGCGCTCTTTTTGTACGACGGAGAAGAAGGGGTCCTGGTGCCGCAGGGCCGCGTGGGGCTCGATTGGGAGGTGTACCGCCACATCCGCCTGGAGCCGGGAGAAAGCGCATCCGGCCACGTGTTCGCCACCGGGAAGTCGATGCTGACCCCTCCGGGCCCGGATTTTTCCTCCTATCCCCTGCGTCCCCGGACCAGGGAACTGTTCGAGCAGGCGGTGCAGGAGACGGCTCCGGGGCCGGGGGCCGTCGTGGCGCTGCGCCTGAACGGCCAGGTCATCGGCACGCTGGCCGTGGGGGGCAGTCGTCGGTGGCTGGGTCAGCGCGACCTGGAGCTACTGGAGCATCTGGGGGAGCAGGCGGTGCTGGCCATCGATCGGGCGCGCCGCATCCAGGAGCTGGAAGAGGAGGTAGCGGCGCGCAGGCAGACGGAGAATCTGCTCTCCACCCAGCGCGATCTGGCGACGGCACTCAATGCCACGCCGCACCTCGACGAGGGGCTTCGTCTGTGCATGGAAGCGGCGCTCCAGGCTTCGGGAATGGACTGCGGGGGAGTTTACCTGGTCGACGATACTTCCGGAGATTTGCACATCGCCTTTCACCGGGGGCTTTCAGAAGCGTTCATCAGGGGCGCGTCGCATTACGGTGCAGACTCGGCCAATGCGCGGGTGGTCATGGCGGGGGCGCCCGTCTACACCCGCTATCGGGACCTGGGCGTTCCCCTGGGTGAGGCTCATCTACGGGAGGAACTGGGGGGAGTGGCGCTCGTGCCGATACGCCACCAGGGCCGCGTCATCGCCTGCATGAACGTGGCTTCCCATACGCTCGACGAAGTGCCTGCTGCGGCTCGCGGCGCGCTCGAAGCGATTGGCGCCCAGATCGGCAGCGCGATTTCGCGTTTGCAGGCGGAGGAGGGGCTGCGGGAGAGCGAGGAGCGGTTCAGGCTGCTCATAGGGCGAACGCCTCTGGGGATGGCGCTCATCTCTCCCGAGGGAAGATATCTGTATCTCAATCCGGCGTTCGCAGAAATGTTCGGATACACGCTCGAGGATATACCTACCGGCAGGGCCTGGTTCAACAAAGCATATCCCGATCCGGAATTCAGGAAAAATGTGATATTGAGCTGGATCGATGCCACGAAAGCGCGCGGCGTTGGCGAGATGGGGCCGTGGGTATTCCCGGTGACATGCAGAGATGGATCGGTTAAGACGGTCGATTTCAGGGTCGTGATCATGGAGGATGGGAGGCATCTCGTAATCTACCAGGATATCACCGAACATGAGCGCATGGAGGAGGAGATCAGGAGAGCCAACAACCTGGAATCTCTGGGCCTCCTGGCCGGGGGGATAGCCCACGACTTCAACAATAT
>Ga0233431_1006705_pt1 | contig 10223 bp, 7 predicted proteins | sample SI_118_April2016_FD_179867 | JGI IMG/M metagenome (GOLD analysis project Ga0233431, IMG submission 179867) | Seawater microbial communities from Saanich Inlet, British Columbia, Canada - SI_118_April2016_200_MG | ecosystem: Environmental > Aquatic > Marine > Inlet | place: Canada: British...
TGGCATGATTTTGGCAGTTCCAATTACGTCTGCGATAAATCTAATTTTAAAAGGAATTCCATCTATGAAAGTTATTTCTGCTGTAATAAGTTCAGATTAATTTATGCCAGTTACAATTACTAATATCACAAAAGGAAGTTTAGCAGATGATTCAAAACTGGAAATCAATGATAGAATAATTTCAATAAATGGAAGTGAGATCAATGATTTTTTAGATCTTCAATTTCACTCTGCAGATGAAATATTAGATATAACTTATTTAAATACTGCAGGTGTTATAAAGACCATGAAAATTCATCAAGATTGGGAAACTCCCGTTGGTATAATTCCGCAAGAACATAAATGCAGAACTTGTGCAAATGACTGTATTTTTTGTTTTGTTGATCAAATGCCAGAAAAACTCAGAAAAACTCTTTACATTAAAGACGATGACTATCGTTTTTCTTTTGTATTCGGAAATTTTATAACTCTCACAAATTTATCTGATAAAGATATCTCACGAATGATCGAGCAAAAACTAAATCCACTATATATTTCTGTTCACACAACAAACCCTGTTCTACACAGAAAAATGCTTCGCTACAAACACGACTTCAACATAATTGAGAAACTGCACTATTTAAGTGATAATGGAATGGAATTTCATACCCAGATCGTTGTAATACCTGGATGGAATGATGGTAAAGAGCTTGAGAGTTCTTTAATCGATCTAACTTCTCCAGAGCTAAATTCTTTATCTGTAGGAATCGTACCAATAGGCTTAACAAAATTCCGTGATTCACTAACTAAGTTGTTACCTGTTACCCCTAAACAAGCAGAACAAATATTAAAACTATCTTCAGATTTTCCTAGAACCTATTGTTCAGATGAAATTTATTTATTAGCAAATCAAGAGATCCCACCGGAAGAATTTTATGATGGCTATCCGCAATTAGAAAACGGTATTGGAATGATAAGATTGCTTCTTGAAAATTGGAAGATCAGGAAAGATGATTTCATCTCAGATATCCAAGATCTAAATGAAAATATCGTTTTTATAACTGCCAAATTAGCTTATTCTACAATTAAGAGTATTTCAGATGAGATCAATCAACGTGTTCCTACGAAAACAAGAATAAAATTGGTAATAAATAAAGCATTTGGAAAGAATGTAACAGTTGCAGGACTTCTTAATGCTTCCGATATTAAAGAACAGATAACCTTATGTGTTAATGAAATCCCTGCTTTTAGCAGTAACCTCTTTAATGAAGATGATCTCACAATTGATGGTGTAAGCAAAGAAGAGCTGAAAAATCACTTTGGAAATCAATTATTAATAATTAATGAAGAATTCGAAGAGTGGATGTTTTTAAAGTAATTATTGGTATTTTTGTTAAATAATTATTCCACTTGACAGAAAGTAAGTTAATTAAATGAATTCACAAAAATTTATTCTAAAATTTAAAGGAATATCAATATGAGTAAGAAGCAAATTTTAGTTGTTGAAGATGAAGCCGTTGTTGCAGAAGATATTAGAAAGATTTTACAAGGTTACGGCTATGATGTTCCCGAAGCCATTTCTACTGGTGAAGGTGCAATAGAAGCAATAAACAAAAAACATCCTGATTTAATATTATTAGATATTATGTTAAAGGATGACCTAAGTGGAATTGATGTAGCTAAACATATTATTGGCTTAGATATACCTGTTATATATCTCACTGCATATTCTGATAGAGATGTAATAGAAAAAGCAAAAGCAACTGGTCCTTTTGGCTACCTCATTAAACCATTTAGAGAAAGAGAACTTGTGGCTACAATACAAATGGTTTTCTATAAGCATAAAATGGAACAACAGCTAAAGGAGAGCGAAGCAAAATTTCGTACTCTTGTTGAAACTTCTGATGAAGGTATCTGCATGCTCGACACAGAAGATTATTTCACATTTATTAATGATGCCGGAGCAAAAATATTCGGTGGTGTGATCAGCGATTTTGAAGACACTAATTTATCAGACTATCTAAATAGTTACAATTTAAAGAAAGTACACAAGCAAAATAAATTACGAGAAGAAAATCAATCATCTCGTTATGAACTTGAAATTATTCGTAAAGATGGAAGAAAACGTTTTCTGAATATTATTGGAAGCCCAAGATTTATTGATGATGAATTCGTAGGTACATTTGGTATATTCAGTGATATAACTGAAAAGAAGATGACTCAGTTAAAACTAAAAAGAACGATGGATAGCTATACTCGAATTTTTGAGAACATCCAAGATATTTATTTTGAAACTGAATTTGATGGTACAATTCTTGAGATCAGCCCATCTATTGAACATGATTCTAGTTATACACGCAAAGAATTGATCGGGAAATCTATATTTAACCTATACTCTGATGAAAATCAGCATGATCTCTTCTTAACCAAACTAACAAAAGATGGTCATCTTACAGATTATGAGATTGTTTTAGAAGATAAAGATAAAACACTTTTGACATGTTTAATTAATGCAAAAATAATTGAAGATGTAGATTCAAATAAAGTTAGAATTATTGGCTCATTGAAAAATGTAACCGAGCAAAGAGAAAGTGAGATTGAGCGTAAAGAATATGAACTGAGATACCGCAAATTATTTGAATCATCAAGCGATGCGGTGATTTTACAAGATGAGAATGGCTTGATTGATTGTAATAATGCAGCAACAAAATTGTTAGGTTATTCAAGCAAAGATGAGCTTATAAAGCTTAAGCCTGCCGATGTTTCTCCAATGATGCAAGCTAACAACAAGCCATCTAAGGAAACATCAGAAGAATATTACAATCAAACAATCAAAAATGGGAATATGAAGTTTGAGTGGGAATTAATAAAGCAGAATGGGAGATCATTCAATGCTGAAGTTTGGTTGAGTAGTTTTCAATTAAATTGTAAAACTTTTATTCAAGCTACAATCCGTGAAATACCGGATAATAAAAAATAATTATAAAACAATGTCAGATAGATCTGAAGAAAATCCGCATTTAGAAGAACTTAATAACAAACTTCAGAATGAGATCAATGATCGGATTAAGATCGAAAACGAACTTCAACGTAAAAATCATGAACTTCAACTAATTCTTAAGACTTCCAGATATATAAATTCCAGTTTAGACCTGAATGAAGTATTCCAGCGTTTAGCCGAAACTGTGATGGACCATCTCAAATCTTATGGATGCGCTATCTATCTTATCTCTGATGACAAAACTAAATTACTACCACAATTTGTGATCGACCCAGATTTTGTAAACGAGATTATGGCAACACCTTTAGATATTGACTCAAGCTTTACTGGTAAAGTTGTAAAAGCAAAGAAAAGTATGATGTTCAATGATGCTGGACCAAATGAAAATGGATTCCAAATCCCTGGCACAACAGAAGAAGAAGAAGAAAGGATCCTTGCTGCACCCTTCATTTTCAAGAATGAAGTACTTGGCGCTATTTGTTTGAATAAAATTGGATCTTTTTATTCTGAAAATGATCTAAATTTATTGGATACTTTAGCGAATTATGTTACAACATCAATCAAAAATGCACAGAATTATCAAAATTTCCAGAGTGAAGTTATAGTTCGAAATTCAGCTGAGAAAGCAAAAGAAGAAAGTGACAGAAAATTTAGAAAGCTTCGCTCAGATGTCCCAGTTGGCGTATTTAGAATAACTCCAACTGGTAAATTTTTATCAGCAAACCCGGCAATGATATCTATGTTTGGTTTCAGCTCTGAAGAGGAACTTCTTTCTACACCTGCTACTGAATTATATACTGATAAACGCAACCGCGAAATGCTACTTACTTTAATTAAGAAAGAAAATAGCGTTAGAGATTATGAAGTAGAGTTACAAAAAAGAGATGGTGAGAAAATCTGGTGCTTATTAAATGTTAACTCTATTTGCGATGATGTCGGGAATTGGTTATATCAAGACGGTATCATTACAAATATTACTAGAGAGAAAAAGCAACAAAGACACTTGCAAAAGCTCAAATTCGCCTAGAAACTATCCTAGATAACGTTCCAAATATCATTTTATATGAAACTGGTGGAGCACAGGAATTTGTTTCTTCCAATATTAATGAAATGCTGGGGTATCCTGCAGAAGATTTTATTGGAGACAGTAGCAAATTCTTCTCTCTAATTCATCCCGATGACAAAGAATATATAGATCAAAAATATACAGAATGGGAAAATACCGGTAAAGAAGGGTTGCTTACATCTTGGTTCAGAGTTAGAAGAGCCGATGGAAAATATATTTGGATCGAAGACAGAATGTTGGAGATAACAGATAAAAATAATGTGAAATACCATGCTGGTGTTAATATAGATATTACAAATCTGAAGAATGCAGAAGAACAGCTAAAAGAAAGCTACAGCACCTTGCAAAGAATTCTAGAAGAAACGGTGGAAGGACTTGTTCAAGCTGTTGAGATGAGAGACCCGTATACTGCTGGTCATCAGCGACGTGTAGCTGATCTTGCTTCTGCAATTGGAACCGAAATGGGATTCACAGAAGAAAAAATTAACGGATTAAAATTAGCTGCTTTAGTTCATGATATTGGTAAGATAAATGTTCCTGCTGAAATTTTGAGCAAGCCAGGAAGGTTGACCGCTCCAGAATTTAATCTGATAAAAATGCACCCACAAACAGGTTATGACATTTTAAAATCTATAGAATTTCCATGGCCAATAGCTGAGATCGTACTTCAACATCAAGAACGATATGACGGATCAGCATATCCAAATGGATTAAAAGGGAAGGAAATTCATCTAAAAGCTAGAATTCTTGCTGTTGCTGATGTTATGGAGGCAATGTCGTCGCACCGTCCTTATAGGCCATCCTTGGGTATAGATTCAGCATTAGAAGAAATTGAAAAGAACAGAAATATTTTATATGATCCTGAAATAGCTGATATCTGTTTAACACTATTTAGAGAAAAAGGCTACAAATTTCCTAAAGCACCTGCCGATCTCCTTTAGAATCTTAGACGATTTCTATCAAAAGGTGAACTATACTGCCTAAATTCAATTACAAATTTCATATTTTCCGTAGGACTATAATTCAATTGAAAATTTGGCAATACTCTTGATGTATTATCATTATTTCCTTCAAATTCGATACCACTTTTATATGTTGCAGAGCCATAATTAATAAAATTCAAATCAATTTTCAAATTTAATTTAGGACTAAAATTATAATTAAGATGATTAGTGTATACTGATTCATAAATACTATGATTATTAGAAGAAAAACTACTGCTGAATGTCATAGAATGATTTATCGTAAGTTTATTCATATTTATCATAGACGGCATTAATAGTTCAGGAGTAAATGCGCTGTCTATTACTTGAGCACTCAAACTAAACACTACTGTAAGCAGAATAAGTATCATGATCTTTTTCATATTTACCTCTCAATTCCTTATATAAATTTATCTAATATTATGTCAAACAAACAAATTATTTCAATAAGATCATCTTCTTTGCAGATACAATTTGTCCATCTAACTTCAATCTATATAAATAGGTTCCACTAGCAACAGAATTTCCGTTACTATCTTTGCTATCCCAAACTACTTTATTCTCAGAATTCAAAACAGGATCATCAATAATAAACATATTTACTTTTTGTCCTTTTACATTAAAAATTTCTATTTCAGCATTGGAAGCTGATCTCTGCAAATTGAAAGAAATTGTGGTTTCCGGGTTAAATGGGTTAGGATAATTTTGTAATAAACTCACACCTGAAGAAATAATGGTTTCTTCAATTTCTGTATTTAGGTCATCCAAATCCATTGTAAATGCAGAACAACCATATGTTCCCAACAATAAAGTACGAGTAGGATTGTGAATCAACATATCAATCACTGGCACATTTGGCAATCCATCAGAAAGGCTTAGCCACTCATCTCCCCCATTCTCTGTAAAAAATACTCCAGCATCAGATCCAATAAAAATTCTATTTGGAACTTCCGGATCAATAGTTATGCAGTTAATTGGTAATTGAGGAAGGTTGGAAGAAATTGGGATCCAATCTTGCCCAAGATTTGTCGATTTAAAAACATGTGGATATGCTTCATCCCAACGGAATCCCGATACAGTAACATATATTGTACTCATATCAAATGGATCACCAGCTACTCTGGTTATCCATCGATTTGGTAATCCTTCAGTAACATCTGTCCAGTTGTCACCATCGTCAGTAGAAACATGCACATTCCCATCATCCGTTCCGGCAATAACAACATTCGGATAATTCGGATTTATTCCAATTGTAGTAGCAGTATGATAACTTGTTCCTGTATCACCATCGGTTATATCATTGCTTACTGCTTCCCAGTAATCACCACTATTTGTTGTTTTCCAAACACGATATGTTCCAAAATAAAGTGTAGTTGGATCAACCGGATGCATTTCAAGTGGAGATGACCAGTTCTTACGATCATTACTCATTTGACCTGCAATATATTCAAACCAGTTCCCACCATTTGTAGATCTATGTAGATTCCCCCATTGTGATTCTGCAAAAATAATATTAGGGTCCATATGATCAACTTTACAGTGGAATCCATCTCCTCCGAGTATTACATTCCAATCATCCAGAGCGCCAGTGAGAGTCCTTATTGTGCTGTTATCTTGAGTACCACCGTAAATTCTTTCAGGATTCAGATAATCCATCTCAATTGCATAAAATTGTGTAAGCGGAATATTATCTATCTTATCCCAATTATCACCATAATCATCGCTTGTGTATAATCCACCATCATTCCCTTCTACAATTCTGCCAGTATACTCATCAATTATCATGGCATGATGATCCACATGAATTTCATCCATATTCCCATAATCAGCAATTATTTGCCAACTATCACCACCATTTTCGGTTCGGCATAGCGCAACTCCCATTGCATAAACTCTATTTTCATTGGAAGGATCAACGCAGATCTGTCCGAAATACCAGCCAAAACTGGAATTCATATCACTGATGTTACTATCGTTTGTTTGATTCCAAATTGCTCCTCCATCAATAGTTTTAAAAATCCCCTCAAAAGAATAACTTCCTACAGGATGTTGATCATAAAATGCATATAATACTTCCGGATTACTTTTTGCAATTGCCAATCCAATTCTTCCTACACCTGCATGATCTGGTAATCCATTTACCAATTCATCCCATGTATCACCGCCATCAACAGACTTATAAATTCCCGAAGAATATCCTCCGGATCGACGGTATTCTCTACCTCTCATACGTTCCCACATTGAAGCATACAAAACATTAGGATTTGTAGGGTGCTGTACAAGATCGATTGCAGCAGTTGAATCTGTTACAAATAATTTTCTATCCCAAGAGATTCCACCATCATCACTACGGTAAATCCCACGCTCTTCATTTGGACTGAACAAGCTCCCAGTTGCTGCTACAAATATTCTTTCAGAATTTGAATGGTCCACAATTATTCTGCCAATATAAGCTGAATTTTCTAGGCCAATATGTTCCCAACTTCCACCAGCATTAACGGATTTATACATCCCATTACCTACAAAACTAAAGCTAGAAGAGTTAGCTTCTCCGGTTCCTGCATATATTACTTCTTCATTATTTGGGTCTATTGCCAAATCACCAATGGAAATTACTGGTGCATCCGTGAAAACATTATCCCAATTAACACCTTCATCTGTGGTTTTGTAGATTCCGCCTGAAGCAGCACCAACATACCATGTTTCGGGACTGGATGGATGAATTGCAAGATCTGTAATACGACCACCAACATTAATTGGACCTGCTAATTCCCAATTATATTCACGACCTTCTCTAGTTTGAGAATGCAATTCTGTAGCTTGCTGTAAACCTTCTAAGTATGCTTCATGATTAATTTTATAATGTGGATAAGCTCGCTGATAACCAAACCACTCATTCGGCAACGCCTTTGGTTCTTTTTTAATTTTCCCACCGTGAGGTGTTTCTATAAATTCCGGGTGTAAGATTGTTTTATGTTTTGGAACAGGCTTATAAAGAAGCGTTCCACCAATTACAATACTTAATACTATTATTACGAATGCTATATGTCTAAACTTCACATTTCCTCCAATTATTTATTACTATTTTTTTTTGAATTTAGAATTGTTGATTTGAGTTTTTCCAATTGTAAAATTAAATCCTTGATATCTGCATTATTTAAAATATTAATATCTGCTAGCTTCTTCTTATCTAAATCAGACATTTGAGAGTAAATTCTTTTTTGAGCAGCTTCTTTAGTAATTTCATTTCTATTAACTATTCTTTTTATTCTAAGATCTTCTTTTGCAGATATATTAACTGTTAGATCAAATAATTTTTGTAAACCATTTTCAAAAAGAAGTGGAATTTCAAAGATTAAGATTTGTTGCGAACTTGTCCTCATAATTTGCTTCATTCTTTTTATGATTTTGGGATGTAAAAGTTTATTCAACATTTCTCTTTTCTCTGCTGAATCAAAAATAATTCTTCCAAGTTTCTCACGATCAACAGAGCCGGTAATTATTAAGTCATTTCCAAAAATTTTCTCAATTTGATCTATAAAATATTTTTCATTAAATAAGTCATGCCCAATTTTATCGACATAAATCACCTGGAATTGTTGTTCCTCAAACCATTTTGAAACAACTGTTTTACCTGAAGCGATTCCACCAGTTATTGCAATTAAGAAAGGTCTATCAGGATGTTTCATCCTTTATCCTTTGAGAAAGTTCATCAATTGTTAATCCGCTTTGAAGCACTCCATTTTTTGCAACTGATATTTTACCTGTTTCTTCCGAAACTATTATAGAGAAAGCATCACTATTCTCCGTTACTCCAACTCCTGCAAGATGACGTGTTCCAAGTTTTTGAGAGTATTCTACACTTTCAGAAAGTGGTAACACAACTTTCACAGCATATAATCGTTCATTTCTAACAATAACTGCACCATCATGAAGTATCGTTTTATTATTAAAAATTGTTAGCAGTAATTTAACTGAGATTTGAGCATCAATAATTTCTCCGCTCTCTATCGAGCTATCTAATTTCCTCTTGTTCTCGATAATAATCAGCGCACCTATTTTCCTAAAAGACATAATTGAAACCGCATTTAACAAAGGAGAGTAAAACGATTTTTTAGCACTTTGAAAAAGCGTTCTCATATCATGAGTTTGAGCAATACGAGCAAATAAATTCCGAATCTCATATTGGAATAAAATTATGAAAATAATTATCCAATAATCCTTAAAAACAGTAAGAATTGAGGTCATCATATTTAGCTTCAGCAGCGAAGCCGTGAGATAGATCATAAATACAGCTAACAAACCCAACAACATCTGGTAGCCACCACTTTTCATTAACAAAACAAACACTCTGTATAAAATAAATGCAACCACAATTATATCAATTATATCTGCGATCTTAGGTATAAATATACTCATTTAATTTTCCTTATTTCTCTCATCACTTTCAAGAAATCATTATGCTCTTTCACATCGTGAACTCGTACTATTTCAATTTCGTTTTGGAACGCAATAGCTGTAGAAGCAAGACTTCCCGAAAGCCTATCTGCAGCATTAGAATTGTAGATCTTCCCAATAAAACTTTTACGTGAAGCACCCAATAATATAGGAATTCCAAGGCATTTGAATTCAGAAAGATTCTGTAAAATTACCAGATTATCTTCCTGCCTCTTTCCAAAACCAATTCCAGGATCAATAATTAATCGCTCTTTATTAATTCCATTTTTTACACAGAAATCAATTCTCTGCTTAAAAAATAAAAGAATCTCCTCGATAACATCTTCATAATGCGGATTTTTCTGCATCGTTTCAGGTGCTCCCTGCATATGCATTAAAATTACTGGAATTTCAAGGAAATTCTGCAAAACTTTAATCATGTTAGCATCAAATTGCAAAGCACTTATATCATTTAATATGGAAGCTCCTGCTGAGAATGCTTCATGTGCAACAACCGCTTTAGTAGTATCTATAGAAATTGGAATATTAGAATTTTTCCGCAATTCTTTAATAATTGGAATTACACGTTCTAACTCTATTTCAGCACTTATTTTTACAGCTCCTGGCTTTGTAGATTCACCACCGATATCAATAATATCTGCACCTTCACTAATCATTATTAATGCACGCTTAACAGCACTATCTACATCAAAATATTTATTCCCATCAGAAAAGCTATCGGGTGTAACATTAAGGA
>Ga0233431_1006707_pt1 | contig 10220 bp, 8 predicted proteins | sample SI_118_April2016_FD_179867 | JGI IMG/M metagenome (GOLD analysis project Ga0233431, IMG submission 179867) | Seawater microbial communities from Saanich Inlet, British Columbia, Canada - SI_118_April2016_200_MG | ecosystem: Environmental > Aquatic > Marine > Inlet | place: Canada: British...
CAGTTCTTACTAAAGAAGATGCGGTTTCTCTACTTATTAGTATAGGAGTACAAGATAATGAAAAACTTAGCAAATTGAAAAAAAATGTTACTGGACGAGAGGTTTTCTCAGCACTCCTACCAACAGACTTTAATTTTGTTTATGAGAATGTTGTGGTCAAAAAAGGACAGTTGATCACTGGACAAATTAACCCAAAAACGATTGGTGAAGGGAATGGAACATTACTAAGAGACATACACAGAAAATATTCGCAACTAGAATCTGTGGACTTGTTTGGAAAAATCTTTAAGCTGGGAATAGCATACTTGATGAGAAGAGGATTTACGATTAGAACCGCAGATGCAGATATTCCAGAAGGAGTTCGTGCAAAAGCAAAAAAGACAATAAAAGATGCGATTGATGCGGTTAATATAGTGATAAACGATTATAAATCTGGCAAACTGAAAAATTTCTCTGGAAAAACAATTGAAGAAACTCTAGAATTACAAGTTATGCAGAGATTGAATGAAACAAGAAATACCATAGGTAAATTAATTAGTAAATCTGTTACTGAAGATAATAATGCTATCATTATGAGTAGAGCTGGAAAAGGAAACATCCTAAACCTAGCCCAAACAAGTGTTCTTGTTGGACAGCAAGCTTTACGAGGAAAAAGAGTAGAACGAGGGTATAGAAACAGAACATTATCACTCTTTGAGGAAGATGATAGGAGCCCAGAAGCAAGAGGATTCGTAAGACATAGCTATAGGAATGGACTAAACCCAGTAGAATTTTTCTTCCACGCTATGACTGGTCGAGATTCTCTGATGGACACTGCTCTTCGAACACCTAAATCTGGTTATTTATACAGAAGATTGGCTAATGCCCTACAAGATATTAAAATAGAATATGATGGAACAGTTCGAGATGCAAGTGCAGGAATAGTACAGTTTGCATACGGTGATGATCATATCGATGTCTCTAGAAGTGAAGGAGGAACTATTGATGTTCGTAAGATCATTGATCAAGTTAAAAAAGAATAGAATGGTAAACGAAGTTATCAAGAAATATGAAGGAAAAGTACCAGCCCCTTTGTTAGATGAAGTTGTAAAACAAACTAAGAACGAAAAACTTACAAAGGCACAGCTTACAAAAGTGATGGATATATTGCTAGAGAAATATGAATTCTCTAAAATTCAACCAGGTGAGGCTATTGGAATTGTAACTGCAGAATCTTTTGGGGAACCAGGTACACAGATGACCTTGAGAACATTCCACTTTGCAGGAGTTGCAGAAGTGAACATTACGCTAGGTCTTCCTCGTTTGATTGAGATATTTGATGCTCGAAAACAACCAAGTACACCATTAATGACAATCTTCTTAAAGAAACCATTCAATAAAGAAGAAAAACATCTTGAAAGAATAATAGCTCAAATCAAAGAAATTAAAGTAAATGAAATTATGACAGAGATATCCATTAACCTTCTAAAACTTGAAGTTGAGCTTGTTCTAAATAAGAAGCGAATGAAGGATTTAGGAGTAAATGAAGATGAAGTATTGAAAGCAATAAAGGAATCTCTCAAAACTATTGATGTTACGAAACAAGAGAATGTGTACTTACTTGTTCCTAAAAATAAAGAAGGTGGACTTCCTTCATTATTCACACTTAAGGAAAAAACGAAAGAAATTTTGGTTAAAGGGATAAAAGGGATAAAAGAAGTTCTGCCTAAAAAAGAAAGTAATGAGATTATGCTTTTAGCTTCAGGTTCAAGCCTTAAGAAGGTGTATGCGATTCCAGAAGTGGATTTTTCAAAAACAATTTGTAATAATTTCTTTGAAGTTGCAGAGGTTTTGGGGATTGAAGCTGCACGACAACAATTAATTGAAGAAGCAGCAAGAGTTATTAACGAACAAGGACTAGATATTGATATTCGACACATCATGTTTATTTCAGATTTGATGACTACATATGGAACAATTAAGGGAGTTACTAGAAGTGGGATAACTAGTGAGAAACAATCTGTTCTTGCGAGAGCTTCTTTTGAAACACCAATTAAACACTTGATTAATGCAAGTTTGATAGGAGAAACAGATCACCTTACGTCCGTTGTGGAAAATGTTATGCTTAATCAACCTATTCCATTGGGAACAGGTTTACCAGGATTAGTTACAAAAGGAAATTCTAAAAAGGAGAAAAAGAAAAAATGAGTGTAGAAAAATTACAAAAAGCGTTGAAAGAGAAAGAATTGAATTTAGGTGAAAGTAAGACGCTGAAGAACTTGAAACTTGGTAAAGTTAAAGTTGTATTTCTTGCAAGTAATTGTAAGCCAGGAGTTAGAGAAACGATTAAGGAATACAATAAGCATTCATCTTTTGAAGTTTTTGAACTAGAAATTAATGCTGCTGAAGTTGGGACGATTTGCAAAAAACAGTTTCCTATTAGTATTTTATCCTACTAAAATGATTCAATATGATATGAAGGTTATTGGTCTTATCAACTTGTTTGAAAAGATTACTAGAGCAAAAGTAAAGGATTGCTTTGATGAAAGCGATGTTCTTGTTTTTGTTGTCCAACCAGGCGAGATTAGAAAGGCTGTAGGGAAAGGTGGCGAAAATATACGTAAGGTTAGTAAAGTTATGAATAAACAAGTTAAAATAATTCAATTTAATAATAATATAGAAAAGTTTGCCCTTGGGCTTCTTTATCCACTAAAGCCTGAAACAGAACTTAGAGAGGGTAAATTAATCTTAAAAACAAAAGATGGCAGAGAAAAGGGAAAGATTTTTGGCCGCGAAAAAAGTAATTTAAGGAGAATTCAAAGCTTGATAAATAAATATTTCAAAGTTGAAGTTCTAGTCGAATAAAAGGGATTAAAATAACAGAAACCTTTAAAAACCATAGAATTTCTCTACGAGAACAATGGGAAAGAAAAGTCGCGGATTAAACGCTGGAGCAAAGTTGCGAAAGCGAAGAAAAGTAAGTAAGGATATGAGCAAGAAACATAAAAGTAGAAAGTTCAATCTAAAGGTTAAGTCTGATCCACTTAAGGGCGCATCCCAAGCTAAAGCAATCGTTCTAGAAAAAGTACAGCTTGAAGCTAAACAGCCAAACTCTGCGATGAGAAAAGCTGTAAGAGTTCAGTTGATCAAGAACGGAAAGAAGATTACAGCATTTGTTCCAGGAATGAATGCAATCAAACTAGTTGATGAACATGACGAAGTAGTTGTAGAATGTATAGGTGGAAAAATGGGCCGGGCAAAAGGAGACATTCCGTGTGTTCGATGGCAAGTTATCAAAGTTAATGACCAATCATTAGGAGCATTGGTTACAGGTAAGATAGAGAAAGGACGAAGATAAAATGAATGATATTAAACTATTCGACAAGTGGGATACAACAGGAATCACAGTACAGGATCCAGGTTTGATTAAATATGTTAACTTACGACCAATCGTTGTTCCACGAACTGGTGGAAGAAATGTTGGAACGCAATTCTGGAAGTCAAAATATCATGTTGTTGAAAGATTAATAAACAAAATTATGATCCCTGGACACAAAGGGAAAAAACACAAAACAAGTTCTGGTCGATGTAGTGGAAAAGGAACAACAGCCTATCAAATAGTTGAAGATACTTTTGATTTGATTGAAAAACAAACAAAAAGTAATCCTGTTGAAATTTTCGTACGAGCTATTGAAAATGCAGCTCCAAGAGAAGAAATCACAACCATAGAATATGGTGGTGCACGATATCCTAAGGCTGTAGAAATGGCCCCACAGAGACGAGTGGATTATGCTTTACGGCTAATGACACAAGGTGCATATCAAGCTTCTTTTGGAAAGAAAAAGTCTATTGTCGATGCTCTTGCTAATGAGATTATTAAAGCAAATAAGATGGATCAAACAAGCGCAGCAATTTCTAAAAAATTGGAACTTGAAAGACAAGCAGATGCTTCAAGATAAAGCTTGAAACAATTTTCTTAATAATTTGTAACCATATATGCTCTTGCTTGAAAAAAAGATTGTAAGAATTACTTTAAAACAACTTCTTTTTTGCTAATTGTCTTATCACAATAATGACAATCAAATCCATTATCATTAGTATTAAAGACAGTGGGAACATGCTCGACATATTGTTTATGAGAGATACAGTGAGGATTTGTACATTCAATTATATCTCTTAAACTTTTTGGCAGATGAACCTTCCCTTTCTTTATCCCATCAATAGATTTAATATTGATTGTTGCTTCTGGGGCAACAAGAGCAATCTTGTTCATTTCAGAAGATCTAAGATGATGATCAAATAATTTTACAACATCTTTCTTTCCTAACTTCCTGCTCGGTAAATTTGCACCATGAGTGTAAGTAATATTCTCTGGTAAATCTAAATAAGAAATAACTTTTCTTCCTTGCCCTCCAGGAATATGATCAATAATGGTTCCCTCCTCAATTTCGTAAACTAGAAATGCTCCTTCTTTCTTTTTTATTTCTCCAGTTCGAGTTACTTCAAAATTAGGTTCACCATTACTTTCCATAGTTGGAGGAATATACGTTTCTCTATCACCAAGAATTCCAAGAACTAAACCTAGTAAAGCTATCCTCGTTGGAATACCATACCCTGCCTGTTCAAAATATTTAGCATAAAGAGTATCATCAACATCGGTAGCAATTTCCATTGCTATCTTATTCCGAGGAAGAGGATGCATTATTCTAAGATTCTCCCTTACTCCACGATCAAGTAATCTTTTGTTTAATATTAAGGCATTCTTAACAGCTTCATATTCTGCCCTATCACCAAACCTTTCTTCTTGGACGCGAGTCATATAAAGAATATCTACATCACCAATAACATCTTCAATCCTTGAATGTTCATAATGATTAATATCCCTTTCTGATAATACCTGTTTAATATAATCTGGCATCTGTAATTGTCTAGGAGAAATAAAATGAAGCCTAGTTTTTGGAACAAGCGATAACGCCTTCGTTAATGAATGAACAGTTCGTCCGTATTTTAAATCTCCAACTAATGCAATATCTAATCCTTCTAAACTTTCTTGCAATTTTCTAATTGTAAAAAGATCCAAAACTGTTTGTGTTGGATGTTCATGTGAACCATCGCCAGCGTTAATGATTGGAAAATCCATGCAATCAGCAACCCACTGCGGTGCACCGTCACAAGGATGCCTTATGATGGCACACTCAGCACCGTATGCCTGTAACATCTTCATTGAATCGTGAAGTGTTTCTCCTTTCTTTACTGACGTACCATCGTGAATGTTGAACGGAAGATAAAACGCACCAGTGTATGAACCTGCCATTGTGAAACTTAATCTTGTTCTTGTACTGTTCTCGAAGAAAACATTAGCGACGGTTTTTCTTCGTAACAAGTTCCAGTATACACAGTCATCATTCCATGAATCTTTCTCGCCAATTTCTTCAGCTATGTCTAACACATGAACTAAATCCTCAAGATTAAAATCAGAAATGTTTATTATATCACGACCTTTGAAAGCAACCATTAAAAAAAGTTATCTGTTGGACTAGGTTTAAAATAATTTGTATTCTTTAACACCTAAAAACAATCTTCGAGAGGAAAGAAAAGAAAAGTTTATAAATGCCCAAATTTTCCGCAAACAAGATGAAGCGAAGTTCACGAAGGTGGAAGAAGAAAGGTCAAATGCGTTGGAAATGGCAACGTAAAAGAATGAGGAAAGAAAAGAGAAAGAGATTACGTAACAAGTAAAATCTTCTGAACACAAAGCTTTAAATAACACATCATATTCAACCGCAAATAAGATCCCATCGAGGGAACTTATTTCATTGATACGACTGGCGTTAAAACCAGCCAACAGTGAGTGCGTGATTAAAGAATCATGCATGATGTATGGATACGAGAGTAGAGCGCGATAAATAGCCAAAATAAAAATTCCTTTAAACATGATTTCTTGCACATGATACCCGTTGATCCTGCGGGAGAGTGCTGCTATTTGGGTTCCACTTAGCCATGCAAGTCGAGCGGGCTCTTCGGAGTCAGCGGCGAAATGCTCAGTAACACGTCGATAATCTGCCCTACAGTCTGGGATAACCACGGGAAACTGTGGCTAATACCGGATAGGGAATTGGTTCTGGAATGATCTTTTCCTTAAAGTTCCGATGCTGTAGGATGAGTCGGCGGCGGATTAGGTTGTTGGTGAGGTAATGGCTCACCAAGCCGAAGATCCGTACGGGCCTTGAGAGAGGTAGCCCGGAGAAGGACACTGAGAAAAGGGTCCTAGCCCTAAGGGGTGCAGCAGGCGGGAAACCTTTACAATGCACGAAAGTGTGATAAGGGGACCCAAAGTGCTTGCCACAGGTGAGCTTTTGTTAAGTGTAAATACCTTAACGAATAAGTGGTGGGAAAGACCGGTGCCAGCAGCCGCGGTAACACCGGCGCCACGAGTGGCACTCATGTTTATTTGGCCTAAAGCGTCCGTAGCCGATTAGGTAAGTCTTTTGTTAAATCGTTGTGCTTAACACAGCGGCCGCAAGGGATACTGCCTAGTTAGGAACCGGGAGGAGACAGAGGTACTCTTTGGGTAGCGGTAAAATGCGATAATCCTTAGATGACCACCAATGGCGAAGGCATCTGTCTAGAACGGATTCGACGGTGAGGGACGAAAGCTAGGGGAGCGAAAGGGATTAGATACCCCTGTAGTCCTAGCCGTAAACGCTGCCGACTGAGTGTTGCACATTCCTCGTGAATGTGCAGTGCTGGAGCGAAGGTGTTAAGTCGGCCGCCTGGGAAGTATGGTCGCAAGACTGAAACTTAAAGGAATTGGCGGGGGCGCGCTACAAGGAGTGGAACGTGCGGTTTAATCAGATTTTACACCGTGAACCTCACCAGGACCGCCGGCAGGATGAAGGTCAGATTAAAGGTTTTACCTGACGAGCCGAGAGGAGGTGCATGGCCGCCGTCAGTTCGTGCTGTAAAGTGTCCAGTTAAGTCTGGCAACGAACAAGACCTGTATCTATAGTTGCCATCGAGTCCTCCGGGATGATCGAGCACACTATAGAGACTGCCTTGGAAACGAGGAGGAAGGTGCAGGCAACGGTAGGTGGTATGCCCTGAATGCCCTGGGCTACACGCGCGTTACAATGGTAGGGACAATAGGATACAACTCCGAAAGGAGAAGTTAACCCCCTAAACCCTATCGTAGTACGGATTGTGGGCTGCAACTCGCCCACATGAAGCTGGAATTCCTAGTAATCGGGTGTCAACAGCGCCCGGTGAATATGTCAACGTGCCTTGCACACACCGCCCGTCATTCCAGCCGAGCAGGGTTTAAGTGAGGGTTATGCTCAGCATAATTCGAACTTAAGCTCAGCAAGGAGGGACAAGTCGTCACAAGGTAGCCGTAGGGGAACCTGCGGCTGGATCACCTCCTATTAATTATTAAAACGACAATTTGTGCAGAGCTTTTTATTGCGCTACTCTATCCATACAATTTATATTCATGGGCCCGTAGCTCAGTCCGGTAGAGCACCGCCCTTGCAAGGCGGGGGCCTCGGGTTCGAAAGGATGTATCCGTGAGGTGTATCAACGAAAGTCCCGACGGGTCCATCCTAAACTTTTTTAAAAAGTTTAACAAAAATATCACAAATCACAGTCATTAATCATGACAGTACCAGATGCAGCGCTTCGATCGAATGATCATGCGTGAAGGGTATTTAAACGGTTGTAACCCAACCAGGAACATATACATGTTCATTTAGTACCATCATAGGCAAGAGTAATCCCATTAAAGAAGTTAAAAACTACTACGCCATTAGATGGAAGACTTGGTTCAAGACGCTGATGAAGAGCGTGGCAAGCTACGAAATGCTCTGGCGAGGCGCATGCAGCCTTTGAACCAGAGATCCTTGAATGAGACTTCTCATTTTAACCCGAGAGGGTGAGGAACCTAGGGAACTGAAGCGTCTCAGTACCTAGAGGAAAAGAAATCAATTGAGATTCCGTGATTATCAGCGAGAGAAAACGGAGTAGGGCAAACTGAATCCCCTGCAGAAATGTAGGCGGAGATGTGGTGTTATAAGACTTGCTTTTCAACCTAATTTTACTGACTCAAAGTCTCCTGGAACGGAGTACCATAGAGGGTGATAGTCCCGTAGAGGAAGGTGAAAAGGATAGCGAGTATCTTGAGTAGAGTACATTGGAAATTGTGCTCGAATTTGGGAGACATCAACTTCCAACCCTAAATACGTCTTGAGTCCGATAGCATACTAGTACCGTGAGGGAAAGTTGAAAAGAACTCGTGATAGAGAGTTAAAAGAACCTGAAATCTAATGGTTATAGAAAGGTGCGGCTTTAAGGAGTTGCACCGTGCGTTTCGAATAACGCGCCGGGGAGTTTACTTCAGTGGCAAGGGTAAGTCTGTCAAGGACGTACCCGAAGGGAAACCAAAAGCTCGCAGCTTGCGAGGAGCGAGGTATGAAAATGCCTCAAGTCACTGGGGTATTACCCGAAACCAGGCGATCTAGCCTTGGGCAAGGTGAAGCCGATTGTATGATTGGTGGAGGCCTGAAGAGGTGCTACGTGCATGTGTTCTTATGACCTGAGGCTAGGGGTGAAAGGCCAATCGAGCCTGGTAATAGCTGGTTCCTGCCGAAATAGGCCTAAGTCTAGTCTCGGAGGAGATAGTTGGAGAGGTAGAGCTACGGATTTGAAGGCCCGGGGGAGAAATTCCTCACTTTCTTGTCCAACTCCAAATTTTTCAACATCGTAGATTCCGGGAAACGGGGATACTGGGGTAAGCTTGTATTCCGAGAGGGGAACAACCCTGATTATGGTTAAGGTCCTTAAATGCCAATTAAGTGTGAAAGGGTGAAAGGTGTTCATGACCACAGACAGTGGGGAGGTTGGCTTAGAAGCAGCCATCCTTTAAAGAAAGCGTAACAGCTCACCTATCAAGGTCATGTGCCCTGAAAATGGACGGGACTAAATTGGCTACCGATACCATAACCCTCCATGCAAGAGCGTGGAAGGGAGTAGGCAGGTGATCTGCTAGGGTAGAACCATAGTCGTAAGACTCTGGGAACCTGGTAGATTTAAGAATCCCGGCAGTAGTAGGATCAATTTACAGTGAGAATCTGTAGGGCCGGAAAGGTAAGGGTTTCTCAGCAATGTCGGTCAACTGAGAGTTAGTTAGTCCTAACTGCAATCCTAACAGGAGTTGCGGGAAAGGGAAAACGGTTAATATTCCGTTACTATCCTTGTACGTGCGGCAACGCAAGATTATTTTCTGACGCTTCAGGATAAGCCTACTGCCATCATCGTGGCAGTCAATTGAAACAAGCCAACGGAGTACCGTAACGGTGAGAAGTTGGTTAAAGTCAAGAGGAGCAGGCCTTGAGTCTGTTAGGCCAATATCTGGAGCCCGTGAAAAGGGAAATAATAAGGATCAAGGATATCTATACCTAGAACCAGCACTGGTACCTAGGGTGAGAAGCCCAAGGCCCGAGGGATTAATCTAGGTTAGGGAATTCGACAAATTAGCCCCATCTCTTCGGTATAAGGGGTCCCTGCGCTTGTATCTGCATAGGTGCGAGTACAGGGTACAATAACTAGGGGGACCCGACTGTTTAACAAAAACTTAACTAACTGCTAGCCAGAAATGGTGTGTATAGTTAGTGACGTCTGCCCAGTGCTAGTACTTTAAACTCTGTTTCAACGGAGCTAAGAGCTAGTAAACGGCGGGAATAACTATAATTCTCTTAAGGTAGCGAAATGCCTTGTCGTTTAATTGACGACCTGCATGAACGGCGTAACGAGGTCCCTATTGTCCCAACCTAGAGTCCCCCGAACATTACATTCTGGTGCAAAGTCCAGAGACTTCCAGTGGGAAGCGAAGACCCCATGGAACTTTACTGTAGCTTGTTGTTGCGATGTGAGTTTGGTTGTGCAGTGTAGGTGGGAGTTGTTAAGTCTTAGCCGCCAGGTTAAGGATAGACACAAATGAGACACCACCCTTCCGAATTTACATCGCTCACTTCCGAAAGGAAGGACATCAGTAGGTAGACAGTTTGGCTGGGGCGGCACCCAGGTGAAAAGATATCACTTGGGCCCAAAGGTAAGCTCAGCAGGTTCAGAAATCCTGCGTAGAGTGCAAGAGCAAAAGCTTGCCTGACTGTGTTCTGAATAGTAAGGAACGCAGCACCGAAAGGTTGGTCTAGCGAACCCCTGTGTCCCAATTGATGGGGGCCAGGTAT
>Ga0233431_1006716_pt1 | contig 10209 bp, 8 predicted proteins | sample SI_118_April2016_FD_179867 | JGI IMG/M metagenome (GOLD analysis project Ga0233431, IMG submission 179867) | Seawater microbial communities from Saanich Inlet, British Columbia, Canada - SI_118_April2016_200_MG | ecosystem: Environmental > Aquatic > Marine > Inlet | place: Canada: British...
CATTTTCAACTACAATTCGTTTGCCACACCCCTTACAACAACGTTGTATTTTAAATTTTTTAACTTCTTGAAAAACGTGTTGTTTCAGTTTGATCACCTTCTTTTTTTTTTGTTTACAAAAAAAGACGGCTCAAAAAGAAATTAAATTCTTTTTGTTCACCTTCTTTTTTTAGGTGTGTGTCATGGCACTCTGCCTAGAAAAACACCCGCTTTTAAAAAGGAATCACCACAAGTATATAAATATGTCGCACTTTTACGACGAGAAGACTAAAAGTTTTAAGCAAACACAAATGATAACACCCTCGAGAAAAGAAGACTTAAAACTGTTTTTCATTAAAATTTAAGCAATTAAAGAAATAATCTCTGAACGCATGAATACCATAATCAAACCAAGTCCAACCATTACAGCCCAATAAATTCTGTTCCAATGAAATATTTTTAATCCATCAAAATTGCCAAAAGGAATTAAATTAAACAGGCCAAGCCAAGCGTTAATAAAAAATCCAATAAAGAATATTGTTCCAAATTGTGGAAGCACTGATGTTAAAACTAAGAATATTGCTGCTAAGACATAATTAACTGCAGGACCAGCAATACTAATGATACCATTTTCTTTTCTTGTAATCTGACCAGAAATCATTACCGCACCAGGAGCAGCAAAGATAAATCCAATAAGAACCGCTAATCCTACCGCCATATACAACATCTGATCAAATGCCCGAAATTCTGCAACACAGCCAAACTTTTGAGCAGCAAATTTGTGGGCCAGTTCATGTAATAAAAATCCTAATCCAGCGGTAAATAAAGCAATTATAAAATAAGTAAAGAATTGTAGAGATAAAACATTAGAAATTGTCCCATCAATTAATGAAGTGTTTGTTAACACGAAAGCAAAAGCTAATGAAATAGCTAACCACGCTTTCGCAATGTCAACTAATTCAATTCTAGAAGTCTTAATCTTGCCCAGTTTTATTATCTTGTACATCTTCTTTATGTTCTATATCTTCCTTCTCGTCTTCTTGGTTATGAGATAACTTTTCTTCCAACTCTCTTTCACTTTCAACCAAATCATCCATTTTTGTTTTTAAATATTCTTTTAGACGTTTAGCTTCTTCTTCCATAGTAACTAATAAATTTAAATCATTAAAGTTTTCTTCTGCACACTCTTGACAATAGTAATCAGAAGTATCTTTTATCTTAAATTTCGCCTCTTCACAACAAATAATACACTTTTTTCCCATCTAGATAGCTAGAGAACTTACTTATTTAAAAAAGTAACGAAAATAAAGTCAAATATAGAATTTACTTATATTTTATTAGCCTACAATAACATCTCTTTGATCTTATTAATTTCTGCTTCTGTAACAGCACAACCATTGTATTTAGTTGCCCATAAGACAGAATCCAATAATTTAGCTTTTCCACCTTTCTCAGGAGGAAGATAAGCTTTTAATAATCCTAATTTAAACGCCACAGAAACTAGTTCAATCGAACGAATTATTTTAATATCCTTCAGTTGATCGCTAAATTTATTTCTATTTGAAAGATCTGTTTCAATGGGGTTCTTAAACCGATATTCTAACAGTTTTTCTAATTGCTTATTATCTTCAATAAAAAGTCTTAAGGTTCGTTCATCCATAACAAGAGTATTTGAACCAGTCTTCATCGCCGCAACTACAGATTCCATTTCTCCGGCTTGAATAATATCCATTCTTTTATTCTTAACTTTAAATGTGCTGTTAGCAAGAACTTGCAATTGTTTAGATCTCACAGAAATTGGTTCTTCATAAACTTCTAAAGTGCCTTCTCGAATCATTTTCATAACTTGTAAAGCTTCGAACTCAAAACGACGTATATTACTTGGCCTTTCAACCAACTCCAGTTTAACTGCAGGAGTAATGTAAAACTTTCCCCCATAAATCTTTTTTAGTTCTGGAAGAATCCAATCTAAGCGTGACATGACTAATGAGATAATTGGTCCGGCATCGAAAAAAATGGATTTTACCAAGGTCTTACCCCCATTTTTTTGGGCTTGTTCTTCGTCCAAGCATCAAAAAAAAGAGCTTTAATCATGATGAACCACCAAATAAACTTAGTGCTAAACTCAATCTTTTCTTCTCTGAAATAGTTGCTTTACTAGTTTCTAATGCAGTGGTTTTACCAGCATAACTTTGTAAATCCCAGTTAGACAATCCCATTAATCCAGCTGCTTGTCCCATCGATAATCCCTTCCCTAAAAGAATCATCCCTTTCTTAATTCTAGCAGCTTGCATCACATCTTGAAGATGTAGTTTAACCTTAGCATTAGATTTCCCAATAATATTAAACAATGATTTTATTGACTTGTTATATCTTCCAAGATTACCTGCACTTAATTGCTTAATAGCAAGTTCAATTTCCACAATAACATCTTTCTGTTCTTCTTCAGGCATTCTTTGGATAACTTTTCCAAGAGAATAAATAAAAACGGTAACTGAAATTAAGTCTAAATCTTTTTGAACAGCAACATCTTCAATTGCATGATCGCTTAGTTCTTTAAGTTCTAAAGAGATATTAGAACCTTTCTTCTGAAGAATTTCTTTAGTTTTAAGAAGATCACGTATAATTTCCTTCTTAATTACCCCTTTCATACAACTAAGGATTACTGGAGGATTTATTAAAGTTTTGTAAGAATATGGGGCCGCGAGGACTTTCAACTTCTCTCGCAAACGAAAGAACCGTTTGAACCCCGATTCCACGACCCCCAGCCGTGGGTGCTAACCAAGTTACACTACGGCCCCAATAAAATATTAAAAATAGAATTTGTTTAAAAATTTAACGAACAAACAGAACTATTCAACCTCGGCAACAATGCTTCTTAACATGTGTTTCTTAACTTTAACAGAAATCTTTTTACCTAAAGGAATTCTTTTCTCAATCCCAATAATTAAAGGATAAGTTCCAAGTTGTCGACAAAATGTTGTCTTGCCATCATACATCTCAGGATAAACATCCCTTAACACAGTACCAATAGGAACTAAGCGTTCAAGTAAAGGGAAATCTACTTTCTGCCGAATTTCATTTCGCCATTTCCAATAATACTTTTTATTTTTCTTCCAAAACTTATTTCCACCATTAGCTTCAATATAAGTTCCAGGCATAATTGCAACTTGGCGAACATTAATACGGCGTAACATTAAGCCATCATCTAAAACTGAGAGTAAAGCTTCCATGTTTCTCTTGTGTGTTTCTTTATTCTCACCGAGTAAACCAAAAATAATGTTTATTCCAGGAAGGAATTTGGGCATACCATTCTTTCCACGAACTGCTCCATACTTGTTAATTATTTCAATAGCTTTTCTAGCTACGAACGGAGAAGTGTTTAAGCAGTTAGCTTTAATAACATCTATGTCAAAACTTTCAATACCAAATGCAGCAATGTTTCCTTCAGTACAATATTCAACAATCGCCTTAGTTATTTCTTCTCCTTCTTTACTGATAACAGAGTTAGGATTAACGTTATCAATGTGCAACACTTCTATCTTAGGACATTTTTCTCTAATTTCTTTTAACATCTCAATTGGATTATCAGAAGCATAAAAATCAGCTTGTTTTCCCAATCTAAATAGTCTGGCACCCTTTTGGTAATATGCTACTACTTCCCTAACCACATCATCCTTTTTACGATTAGAGAATTTGTTCTTTAGTGGCTCTGTACAAAAAGAACATTTGCCAACTTTGCAACCACGACCAGTTTCAATTTCTATAACACGACGATCTGGAATTTCTAAAAGAATGTCTGCAGAAATTTCTGCAATTTTCTTTAAATCACTAAAAGAAAAATTATAATCTTTAACTTCGTTAAAAATACTTAAATCAACTTTCTCAGAGAATTTTCCACCCTCTAATTGTGTTCCAAGTACAGCAGGACCAGTAAGAATCTTTTTAACATTAAGATCTTTAACTAAAGAAATAACTTCTTTTAATGTTCCTGGCTGTGCAGTTAAATATTTTCCGGGAACATGTACACCAACAATCACAATTAATTGTTCTGTTTTATTAATAATCTCCTCAGCATCATTTTTAGTTAAGTTGTAAACAAAAATATTAGTTTTCTCATGGGGCTTAGGCTCTTTCTTAACTCCTTTCAACTGTTTCCACAATCTTAAATCATCAATTGTAAGATAATTAACTGAATGTCCTTCAGAAAGAAGTTTGCCATATAAGTACCTAGGATAAGTCCCTAAGTAAGGAGGAACACCTAATCCAGAAGCTTCATCTGTGTAACAATCAAGTATTGTGTAATGCATACTTTAACAGAACTGGTTAAGGTATATAAAATTAATTAAAAAAAAGAAAAGAAAAATTTAGTTGTGTCTCTGTGAAAATACTTTCCTTTCATACATAAAGTATAAGACAGCACCAACAATCGCAATTATTATAACAAGTACAACCCAAGGCCAAACTGGTCTTTTGACAGAGTTATCAGCTACTTCTTCAGTTGTTTCTTCAACAACTTCCCCCTCAACAATTTCTTCAGTAGATTCTTCTACAACCGGTGTTGAAACTTCTTCTTTTTGTCCAATTGCAAAGTAGCTAAATCCAGGAGTTTCTGCTGTATAGTAAACATAAGTACTATCATCATCTTCAACAGTCGTTGTCAGTTCTGTCCAAGAGTCATCAACAAACCTAAACAAAGCAATATTATCTTTAGTTAACATTTCATCATTTAACCAAGATTTAAGAACCTTAAAGTCAATTTCAGGATCAACCATATCACCTTCTCTAAACGCTAAACTTTTAGTAATTTCAATGTATTTGTAAGTCTTTAAATCAAATTCCTTTACCTTACTAGGCAAGGAATCTTTTTTCTCAACTTTCATCCACATCCCATAAAGTTTTTTACTTGCATCGAACCGAACTTCATCAATACCAATTTCCCCATTATCTACAGAAACAGTAGCTGTTTCTCCAGAATTTATCATCTCCCAAACCACTTTGGAAAATTGTCCTGCTACTTGTGATGTCGCAGAACCACCTCCACTAGATGAACTAGAAGTGGTAGTAGTAGTAGCAGCAGCTGCAGCAGCACTAGTTGTAAATGAAGCAGTAGTATTAGTTTGAGTATTTCCGGCGTTATCTGTACAAGTAACGTTAACAGTATAAGCAGTACCCGCAGATAATCCACTAATAGTAGCATTATATGGATTTGAACCACTTAATGTTCCGCTCACAGATCCAGGAATAGTCAGATAAGTACAATTAGCAATATCAGCAGTTACGTCTGTAGAATTAACAGTTAAGTTTCCTGTAGTTGTTGATAGAGCAACCGCACTTAAACTATTTATTACTGGACTTGTAACATCAATATGGACTCCAGTTATGTTAACTGTTGAATTGCTATTGCTCAGACTATCACTAGCATTAAATTCAAAAGTATAATTTGCTAAATCACCTAATAAAGCAATGTCAAACGTTGCATTATACACTCCGGAACTTAAAGTAAGATTTGTCCAACCAGTAACATTATTATTAGTAGAATTTAATACTCGATATTGAACTGAAGTATTGTCAACACCAATTGTTACATCTGTTACATTAAGAGTTACAGTAAAATTAGCATTGTACCAAGTTGAAGTTACTGGAATACTGGCAGAAACACTTGGAGCAGTATTATCAATCGTAACTTCAGTAATGCTTGTGTTGGTTGTAACATCACCAGTTGAATTAGTAGCATTAACAGTTAAGTTATAAGTCCCATCAGTAAGATAGGTGGCAGTGTCAAGAGTATAATTAAACTCTGTATCATCCGCACTATCATTTACAATAGTAGTATTATAAATTAGCGTGCCACTAGTAGAGTTGTAAAAATAGAAAGTAACGTTAGTTACATTATTTGCTGTAATGGTTGCATTTAATAATAAATTCCCACTAACATTCTGTCCAGAAGTTGGGGATATAACATTAGGAGAAGTTAAAGCAAATACCAAACCAATAAAAAATAAAACTAGCACAACACTGATTATAGATATTTTTTTGTTCATTATTAACACCCTCTTTTTTATTATTTGATAGATAAAGAATTAAAAGCATATAAGTTTACCTAAAAATGAAACATAGTTCTATGTTTTGAATTAGAAGAGGAATTATGGACTTGCCGAGAGTCGAACTCGGGTCCCGCGGCTGCCAGCCGCGAATAATAACCGTTATACTACAAGCCCAAATAATTATGATAAATTAAAGAACCCATATAAAAACCTAACGAAAGAATAACAAGAATTAACTGACAATTAATTTTTCAAGTTTTAATGAAAATTCGTCGATCTTTAACTTTAATACATCAACTACAGAATCAAGATTTGTAATAAATTTGTTAAGTTTTCTCCACTCTTCTTGGCGTTTCTCCAAACTATCCGATTTCATAACTTCAGGATGTCGAATCAGGACATTATTTAATAATGACTTTAAAGAAGTTTCTCCACCAGCAGTTTTTCTAAACAACTCTTCGGCTAATTCAGCTAAATGATTTAATAATCCTAAATAATTTCCCCTTTCTTCTTCCGGCAAGTTAAGGATTAATGCGTTCAATTCATGTGCTGCCTTTTCTTTAAACAAACGAATTTCTATTTCAATTTTTCCGGCCTCAGACAAATGTTTTTTAGTATCTTCTAAATTAGTGACAACTGCATCTAAATCAGGAGTTGAGATTATTTTATGAGTAGTAGTAGCAGCACTAGGATGAATGTTTTTTTTAATTTCTTCCAACAACTTAGATTCTCGGTCTACCCATACCTTTTCTTTTTTAGCTGCTTCTCTTAACTTCTCAACAACTTCAGAAACATCATCAGGAGTAGTGTAAACACGATATGCTGGAATAACTACATTTTTCTCATCAGTATGATCTTTAGAAAATTTAATTGGAACTCCTGAGAATTTCATTCCAGAACGAACAGCAGAACAAGGATTTTCAGGATGTTCTTTTCCTTCTCCTCCACGACCTCGATGAGAATGTTTGAAATCAACAATATGGAAGTAAACATATTTATCATCATCATCCAATCCTTTCTTATACACAACAACTCCTTTTGGTAACTTCTTAAAATCAATCCCCTTAAGTTGAGGATATTCTTTAGGCAATTCAGTTAAATGTTCAAAACGAGATAAGTATGCTTCAAACTTAAGGCTAAATCTTCCCTGCGGATTGTTAACAGTCATTTCTTCTCGCAATGGTCTTAAACCACCATTAATCTGAGCTATTACTCCAACTTTAAACTTATGGTTAACACCATGAGGAGAGTAATCATAAATCTTTTTTCCAGTTTCATCTAAAGTACCATCATTATGATCTTCAAAGACTGCTTTCCCCACAATTCGACATTCAGTTTTAGGAAGGAATTCTTGCCAACCTGTTAAAACCATTGGCGGATCACCAACTCTAGAAGATAATATTCGAGACAACAAATCTCTTGAAATCCAAACATAACCATGATCCCCCCAAGATGTGCCCCAAGAATTTCTAATTTTAAAAGCTTCAAGAGTATTCCCACCATGCTTATAATGACTATCATAACCAACAATAACCATTGCGTGTCCACCTGGATTATGATCGGGAGTTAAGTTATAAAAAGAACCTTTAAATGAACAAAAGTTATTGGTAACTGGCATTCCAAAATAAATTGGATTTTCTTCAATTAAAGCTTGAATCCATTGATCAGGATCACGTGAAGATAAAGAACGAACTTCAGAAATTTTCTTTTCTGCCGCATCAGTAGCACATACATCAGGTGGAACTTGTAAATATTTTCCAGTTCTGGTATCTTCAAAACTCCACAAATCTTCAAAACAATCTCCTGCGTTAAGTAGATTCTGAGTTACATCATGTAAATAACATCCACTATCTCTTACTCGACTTCCACGAGAATAATACCAAAGGAATAGTGGAGACAAATATTTCCACTTCTTCCCGTGCCTGCGATTAAAAACATACTCAACAATTGAAGCACCAGAGAAAGCTGCACAAGCTGAAGAATGTCCTTGAGATCTGATGTTTAAGAACCATGGAGAAAGATCTACAAAAATTCGTTTATCTTTTGGTGGCTTTGGTCCAGAAGGATGATAAGGAGGAATTGGTGGGCCAGGTCTAGGAGTATCTGGAATTCCTGGTTTAAAGTCAGAAGGTGTAAAAGGAGGGTCGCTTGGTCCTGGAGGACCTCCACCAGGAGGAGGAGGAAGACTAAAGTCAATTGTATTTCTATCATGAGGAGGAGTGTCATCATTGCCACCACCTTGTCTAAATGGTTGTAATACTCGATCAATAAAACGCCAAAATTTACTAGGATCTCCTTGGTCCGTTTTTGACATCCAACAAGAAAGCATTCTAAGCAAATAATAAATGGAAACAATTAATGCAATCCACCAAGACCAATCTAGAAATTGTTGTAAACTAGCAGAAAGAGCATATTTGCCAAAAGATTTCAAATGAAATTCCATTGCGTTAACTATCCACAAAATTAATAGTGCAAGTAATGCTTTAACAAAATTCCAAAAACAGGGTTCTTTAGGCAAGTAATGTAGTAGTAAAGCTAAGGAAACAATTGGTGCACCGATTAAGAATAAACCAACTGCAGTTGCCCATCCTGCACCAGTAGCAGCTAAGACAGCATCAGGAAGAAATATTGCTGAGATTGTAGCCATTATTCCAGAAATGATTATTGCTTGTGGCCTCTTAAGGAAACCACTTAACAAAGAACTTGATAATGCGTAAAGAACAGCAAAAATAAACACCCAAATTAAAATTCTAGTAAAAGCAAGAACTACACTTGGTCCAGCAATTCCTAAGAATCCCAAAGAACCAATATTTAAGATAAAGAACCAAACTTGTTGTATAATTGCTGTAACATCTACCATCTTTCTAAGTATTAATTAATATTATTAAATAACAATAAACAAGAGAGCTATATAAATATTACCCCAGAACACAAACAGTATTATCTTCACCAGTTATTTTATACATTTCTTCTTCTGCTTCCTTTCCTTCTCCAGTATAAACATCAATATGTTTGCCAGTAACACCAGTATCAGTAGCAGTAAAGATTTGTTCATTGTAAGGAGAAGGTAAAGTTGGAATTGTTAACTTACTTCCTGGAGAGATTAAAGGAGTTTCAACAGCCACCATTCCTTGAACCAACTCATTTCCTTGAGCATCCAAATCTTTATCATTAATGTGCCAACTCTCCCAGTAATAACCAACATAATCATCTTGTAAGGTTTTTCCCCAACCTTCCATCTTAACAACGTCTAAGAAATCTTCTTTAAAAGATCGCATTCCCCCATCAGTTTCAGTCTCAATTAAATTTCCAGAAAAGTCTTCTTCATCAGGAGTATAATATCCAGTAATGTACCAACCAGAAGTACAATCATCTTCTTCTACTGGTTCTTCTTCTACAACAGGCTCCTCTTCTATAGCTTCCTCATCAACCTCTTCTTCCTCTTCATAAGATTCAGCCTCATCCTCTTCGTCTAATTCTTTCTCAGATTTTTGATTATAATAATATTCTTCATAATAATCCTCAGCATATTCTTTTTCAACAACAGTATTCTCTGGTTCAATTACAACAACTTTAATCTCATCTAAAGAAACTTCTTCTTGTTCAACCTCTTCAACACAACCAATTAGAAAAAGTAAAACCAATATTAAAAGAAGATTATTTAATTTCATTCTAAACCAACCCTTCAATTTCTTCTGAAGTATTAGCCTGCTCAGCTTTTTTATTTTCTCTGAATTGAATAAATCGTGGGAATCTTAATGCTAAACCAGAACCACAAGTATGATGTGGACTTTTAGTGATTTCTGCACCAAAGACTTCTACAATAACTCCGGGCTCAAACCAAACGTCTGGATGCATTTCTTTTTTAATTACTAAACGAGCAGGCTTCTTATCAAGTTTATACTTCTTTAATTTCTCTGGAAGTTCTGCAATTAACTCATCAGTTAATCCCGTTCCAAGTTTACAGAAAGTTTCAAAGGTATCATTATCATGATTGTAAGAAGCACAAAGTAAAGCGCCATAACCACCGCTTCTTTTACCCTTACCATAAAAAGCACCGACAACTGCTAAATCAAAAGTATCAACCATTTCTTGCACATACTCTTTTTTCCACTTGATCCAGTTCCAACCACGAACTCCTGCTTGATAATAAGAATCTTCAGCACGAGATTTCATGAAAATT
>Ga0233431_1006718_pt1 | contig 10208 bp, 10 predicted proteins | sample SI_118_April2016_FD_179867 | JGI IMG/M metagenome (GOLD analysis project Ga0233431, IMG submission 179867) | Seawater microbial communities from Saanich Inlet, British Columbia, Canada - SI_118_April2016_200_MG | ecosystem: Environmental > Aquatic > Marine > Inlet | place: Canada: British...
TCATTCCGCCCTTGTTGCCGCCTCCATAAAAGTTCTGATAATTTTGATTTTGGTTAAAAATCGCATTATAAGCCTGACGATATTCTTGGTTCGATGGTGCCATATCAGTTGCTTTTTTAAAATGTTCCTTTGCTCCGTCCGCCCATCCACGCTGCATACATATGACACCTTTTAAATAATGCCATTCAGCATTTTGGTTCGTCATAGCATCAAGTTCTTTTTCTGCTTGGTTTAGCTGGCGCATCTGAATCATAGAACGAATTCTTGCGAAAGAAGCAGACCCTGCTCCTGCATAATTGTTATAGCTATAACCGCCGCCGCTTGGATTAGTGTTATATCCGCCGCCATCTTTCCTCATGCGAACAATATCATCATAAGCCTTGTTTATTGATTTAAGTTTTTCTTCTGCGAGGTCGTTAAGGTCACTATCCCTATATTTATCGGGATGATATTTTTTTACTAAATCCCTATATGCCTTTTTGATCTCTTCATCAGAGGCGCTTGCACTAACTCCCAGAATGCTGTATGGATCCATCTAAATTAAGTTCTCCTTTCAAAAGAACACTTTCGGTTTTTTTCTTTATCCCCGAATATATAATATTGATAAGCAGATTTTCATGCTTTTTAATGTTAATTAAATCGAAAGCTTTTGCTGCTTCTGAAAGTGAAAAAAATAAGTTATACCTTATGTCCTCGTCAATCTTCTTTTTAAACTCTTTCATATCTTCGCCGCTATATTCATAATGCAAAAGTAATGGGTTGTAACATCTTTTTTTTAAGTCGTCTTCAAGATCGTCATATGCATCTATTAAGTATATCCATCTGCCAAGATTATACCCAAGATGCTTAAATGCTCTTTTGTCTGTCTTAGCTCCCTGTTCTATTAAATCACCAAGCATAGTCGCAAAAACATCTGAGATTTTGTCTATATCCTTTTCCTTTGCTTGTTCAAGAATAGCTAGCTCTACTAAGCTTTTTTCGATGATATCCGCAACTTTTGGATAATCTCTTTTTGCCTTTTTATAACCGGGGATTAACATCCAGCTAATCGGCAGAAGATAAAACTTCTTCTCATCCTTTATATTATCTTTGATGCTGTTTTTAGCAAGCATAACATTGATTGCTGCTGCAAACTTGGATGCATCTGTATATACAACTTTTTTCTTTTTTAACGGGCTGAAGCTGCATGCTTGGTTTTTACAGCTTGGTGCTTCATCCGAAACGGCACTTAATATTAAGCTTAAAAAAGCGCAGTCATAGTTTAAGAACAATCTAGAAAAAAAGGTATAATCCGATTTCAGTCTTTTACAAAGACCACAGTAATACCCTTTAAAATTATCAAATTCCTTTATTTTAAGTTCCGGCTTATCCGGCACGATATATCCAAACATATAAGTCTGTAGCTCGTTTCTTCTATATAATCGATTTTTATTATAGCATTTTTATCTGGCTATATCTAGCAAACATTTTATGAACATAGACATTCACTTTTTTTCGAGTATTAATCTTATAATTTTAAATATATTTAGTATAGTACTTACTTAAGTTTATCTATAAAATTTAAAAGAATAACTCATAACAGTGAAGATGTCTTTAATCAAACAAAAAGCTCCAACTTAATAAAAAAGCAGAAGCTTAATCTTTAAAAAACTCATATTTTTTTAATCCAAGTCTACTACTCTATCGAAGCAGACCTTTCCCAATCAAGAAATAAAGAAGTGCAATAAACCCAATAAATATAAACGTATATAGCACCATTAAAAAAAGACGCTTATAGTTCGTTGGCACTTTCTCCTGCGGCTTTGGTTGGTCTATCAAAACCGTTTCACACTTTTTACAAAACTCGGCTTTATCCGAATATTCTATCCCACATACAGGGCAAACTTTCATATCTTTTATCCTCCGTAAAATATACTAAACACTTTTCTTAAGTTTTTTATACCATTAATTAATCTTAGTTTCAATTGAAGGTCCAAATTTCATCGCTATGACAAATACAGCAACAGATGCACTGCCAATAATAATCCAACCCCAAATAGGGATGCTGATTACACTTGCACCAATAAGTGCCGATCCAAAAATACCCCATGGACGAGTCAAAAGAACTAAAATGGCAAAGTTTTTTGTGCGCATCGGCGTAAGTCCTGCAATAAGACATAACGCATCGTCTGGAAAAAACGGAAACAAAAACATCAAAATGAGTGCAATCCTCTGCCTGGAAGATAGTTCTTTAAGATATTTATCAACAGTTTCCTCTTTTACAAGTTTAACAACAAGCGGTCTGCCGTATGCTTTAGCTAAAGCAAAGCATATCATAGACCCTGTGAATATCGCTGCGACAGATATTATACTCGAAAGCCCAAATCCAAATAACAATCCGCCGGCTATCGTTGTTACATTACCAGGTATCGGGGCTAATATAACTTGAACAATCTGCAATGCTACAAAAGCAAGCGGTGCCCATATGCCGAAACTTGCGACGTATGCCTGGATCCTTTCCTTAGATGAAAAGAACTCAATCAAGCCGTTTCTTTGCATATAATAATAAAGCAAAGTTATGATTAATGCTATTATCACTATAGTAAGAATTATTTTCCCTTTTTTGCTTTTTTCTTTTGTCATGGGTTTATGCCTTCATTTTATTAACAGTCCCAAATTACAAAAGTATTATTCTCAAAAGAAAAATTATTCTCTTATAATTAAAACTTGTTTACTTTATTTTTTTACTCCATTATATTATATGTTTTAGCAAAGTAAGCAACTCTTTTTCAAGATATTATAAAGGTGAAAAAAAGCTTTATCCTTTAAATGAACTTAACCGCAGTTCCATAAACCAAAACTTCAGCAGCACCCTGCATAATGTTACTTGTTGCATATCGCACATTAACAACAGCGTCAGCATGAAGCATCTTCGCATCTTCAACCATACGTTTAGTAGCAACAGCCCTTGCTTCATTTAACATTTCAGAATAAGCAGTCAGTTCGCCTCCTACGATTGTTTTAAAGCCGCTCATTATATCACGGCCCAAATGTTTTGACTGAATCATAGAACCTTTCACGACTCCTAATGTTTCAATCTCTTTTCCTGTAATAAAATCAGTATTTACTAATATCATCATTTTCCTCCTGTTTAATCTCTTTATATCTTATAATCAAAGTCTTAATCATCGCAATAACTAAAGCTGTAACAACCAGAATATATATAACCATAACTATCGGTGTTTTAAACACCTCAACAAAAATAAATAAATATAGACTGATAGCAGCAAGTGCTAAAACGCCGAAAATTAAAGGAGCAATAAACTTTTTCATTATTATTAACTCTCCTTCTACATATATGTTATATAATTAATTATACATTTATTCATAAGAAAATAAAACAAATCAAATATTAATTTTTATTGTTTTTAAAAATGTTCATATTATCTAAATGTAGAATCAGAAGTTCCAATAGGTGTTACAAACGGTTTCCCATCTCTATCCAGCATAACCGATAAGCCGCCGGCATACCCTTCTGATACAAAAAGATAGTTAACTCCTGTTTTTGAATCTACAAACACTTTTCTTGAAGTTAATCCGCCTTCTTTATGAACAATTTGGAATCTAGCATCTTTTTTTGCCATATCTGCTCCTTCCCCCTTATCCTGTTTTTTCAGATTGATTATACCATAAATTCTTAATGCGATGCGTCCGTATAAATTATTTCCTCATCACTTATATTAAATTTAGTTCTAATATTTCTCTCTTTTTCACTCCTATAATATGTCAATTAAATTGGAAATTTTTTATGAACACCCCTTTTTACCACTCTTAAACCTTGCATTCTAACTATTATTGTAATATTATTGTAATACTTGAAAAAAGATAAATTGATTAAAAAGAGGTAATAAAAACTTTTATGCGATATTTAAAAGCTTTTTCTTTTGTTTTAATATTAGCGGTGCTCTTCGTTTTCCCAAGCGTAGCAAGTGCCGAATCTAAATTCCATGAAGGAAGCATAGACGTTAACGAAACGACATTATATCTAAGAGCATCTGAGGATTCACCAATTGTCTGCGAGCTTGAAGAAGGCGCAAGAGTTGGTGTTTATGCTGAACAAGGCGAGTTTGTCAGAGTAATCTTTGGGAACTATCGCGGGTATGTTAAGCGCGAGATGCTTTTCGTACCTTCTGAAGATTCTTATAATGCAAGCATCTATTCGAACGGACTGCGTGTAAGAATGAGCCCGGGAGATTTTAGTACAATATTAACCCAGGTTAATGCTGATACACCAGTTACTATTGTTGATGTATTCGGCGAATGGTATAAGGTTGAGATTCAAGCAAAAGATTGTGATAGCGAAACAGATATAACGGGATTTGTAGCAAAAGAATATGTAGCAGTAACCGATTCTAAACAGGCAAAGTTTATGCTAAGACCTCAAATGAGCGGTTCTCGTGTTAAGACTTTACAAAAGGAGCTTAAAGCAAGAGGCTTTCTCTCTGCTTCAGCAACAGGATATTATGGACATTCAACCAAGCAGGCAGTTGCAGATTTTCAGGTTGCAGCGAGATTATCTCCTGATGGGATTGCTGGAGAAAAAACTTTAGAAGTGCTTTATGCAGATAATGATATAAAAGCACCAAGAAAAACAAGCGGCAGTTCTTCGGGCGGCTCATCATCCGGCGGAAGCGGTGGCAGAAGTGGTTTTTCAACAGGACCAAACACAGCAGCAGCACTTGCTAAATTAGGCAAAGTCCATCTTTCAGGTTGGGGTTCAATAAATTCTGCTTGGCCGGGATCAAGAAGAATATCAGCTAAAGTGACTGATGTTGCAACAGGCAAAACCTTTAAAGTTACAAGATATAATTTGACGGCTCATGCTGACGTTGCTCCTGACAGTACGGGAGATACAGCGACTTTGAAAAAAATATATGGCGGAAAATGGTCTTGGTCAAGACGACCAATATGGGTGACAGTAAACGGAACAACCTATGCAGCTTCTATGAATGGCATGCCTCATGGTGACGACTATAATCCTAATGATGGTATGAACGGTCAGATATGCATCCACTTTAACGGTTCGGTCGGCCATAGCAACCCATCACAAGATGCCGACCATCAAGCAGCGGTAAGATTTGCATATGATGTTTCTAAAGGCTAAATTTAATAGATAATTATAAAAGACCGATACAGGCATATCGGTCTTTTTTATGGCTTAAAACATATTTATTCATAGTCAGATTTATTTAACTCATACAGTTTTAAACTGCAGATCTTATTTTATAATGAAAAATCTTGATTTACATTAATCCCTTTAGCCTTTTAATTGTTTTCTCATATCGCCGGCTTCTTTCGATGTCTTCGGTTGTCGGGTTCTTAATTCGACTTAAGTCACTGTTGTGAGATGCATCTGCAATCTTCACCTCGCTTGCTATTGAATTGCTTTTAACTCTGGTGATATAATCGAGATAATCTTCGTCTTTACGCATAGTTATTGCATCCACTGCATCAACGATTTTATCGCTGAATCCATATTTGACAAGATCGCTTAAAGTAACATCAGTATCCTCGCATACATCATGTAAAATCGCAACAACTCTTGCTTCTTTTGTTTTTACCATAGATGCCACTTTTTTAGGATGGTCAATATATGAGTTTCCTCCTTTATCGACCTGTCCCTTATGTGCCTTTTGAGCTATTCTTAAAGCTTTTCTATACAATCCTCTTTTCCTCCGTCCAGATGTCTAATATATATCTTATTTATACCAATCATCATATCCAAAATCAACAAACTCCATGTAAACTTTTTATAATCGCCTCTTTATTTTCTATGGATATCTTTAATATATTGCTTTATCGATATATTTCCCCATCTTTTGGGCATAATACTTATAAAAGAACAGTTTTAAAAAGGCGGTCTTAAAATGAAAAAATCTAAATGGATTTTTATATTATCTGCAATCATGTTTGGTGCATTTCTAACCTATATTTTTACGCTCCTTTTATCGAACATAATTTCCTCTTTTTCTTTAGCTTTCCTGTAAAGGTATGATATAATAAATATACCATTACAGCGAATTGCTATCCTTTAAAAAGAGGTTTTTTATATTATGGACAAGTTTAAAATTAAATCATCATATTCCCCATCAGGCGATCAACCGCAAGCGATAAATAAATTAACCAATGGTTTAAAAGATGGAGAAAATGCTCAGGTGCTGCTTGGTGTAACCGGATCTGGTAAAACCTTCACTATAGCAAACGTAATAGAAAAGGTTCAAAGACCAACTTTGGTTTTATGCCATAACAAAACTTTAGCAGCACAGCTTGCCGGCGAATTTAAACAATTTTTTCCTGATAACGCTGTTGAATATTTTGTAAGCTATTATGATTATTATCAGCCAGAATCTTATATACCTAGAAGCGATTTATATATTGAAAAGGATATGAGCATAAACGAAGAGATAGACCGTCTTCGGCATTCAGCAACTTCTGCACTTCTAGAAAGAAGAGACGTTATTGTCGTGTCCAGTATATCTTGCATATACTCTTTAGGATCGCCAAAAGAATATCAGGACATGAGTGTTTCTTTAAGACCAGGAATGACCTTCCCAATAAGAGAGCTCGCTAAAGCCTTAGTTGCGATTAACTTTGAGCGAAATGATATCGACTTTGATCGTGGATGCTTTCGCATAAGAGGTGACACGATGGAGATTTTCCCATCAAGCACTTTTGAAAAGGCAATTCGAATAGAATTTTTCGGCGATGAAATCGAGCGCATCTCACAAATAGAAGTTGTCACAGGCAGAAGAACTTTAGAGCTTATGCATATTGCCGTCTTTCCAGCTACGCATTACGCAATCGGAAGAGAATCTATTAACAGAGGACTTGAGCAGATAGAAAAAGATATGGAAACCAGCATCAAAGAGTTCCAAGACAACGGAAAGCTGCTTGAAGCAGAAAGAATATCTCAAAGGACTAAATATGATCTTGAGATGATGCGTGAGATTGGATATTGTACAGGTATCGAAAACTATTCGAGGTATTTTGACGGCAGAACACCCGGCCAGCCGCCTTTTACTTTGCTTGATTACTTCCCAGATGATTTTCTTTTTGTTATCGATGAATCCCATGCCACTATACCGCAGATTCGTGCGATGTATAAAGGAGACTTTAGCCGAAAGGATAATCTTGTAAAATATGGTTTTAGGCTTAACTCAGCATATGATAATCGTCCCTTGAAGTTTACTGAAGTGAATGAGCGAATAGGTCAGACAATTTATGTTTCGGCGACTCCCTCAGAATATGAGCGAGAGCTTTCCAACGGAAACATTGTTGAGCAGATTGTAAGACCAACAGGACTAATCGACCCATATGTAACAGTTAAACCGATAGAAAACCAAGTTGACGACTTAATGTCAGAGATCCAAGATACGATAGAAAAAGGTTTCAGAGTTCTAGTCACAACACTAACCAAAAAAATGGCGGAGCGATTAACCGACTATTATGAAAACGCTGGATTAAAAGTTCGATATATGCATTCTGATATAGACACATTAGATCGCATGGATATTATCCGCGATCTTAGACTTAAAGAGTTTGATGTGCTTGTAGGGATTAACTTGCTAAGAGAAGGTTTAGATCTGCCAGAGGTTGCTTTAGTAGCGATTTTAGATGCAGATAAAGAAGGCTTTTTGCGAAATGAAACATCACTTATTCAAACAATCGGAAGAGCAGCGAGAAACTCTGAGGGCAGGGTTATCCTTTATGCTGATAAGATAACACGCTCGATGAAAGCGGCTTTAGACGAAACTGACAGAAGAAGAGAAGCACAAATTGAATATAACAAAAAGCATGGTATAACACCGCAGACAATTATAAAAGATGTAACAGAAAATCTTGAGATTTCAAAATCAACCAAAGAAGAGATGGAAGAGATTTCGAAGATGTCCCCGAAAGAAATCGAAATCGAAATCACCCGCCTAGAGGAAAGAATGAAACAAGCAGCAATCGAGCTGGAGTTCGAGCTTGCCGCTGCGCTTAGGGACGAGATTATCGTTTTAAGTGGGAGAACCAAAAGCAAGAAAGTGAAAAAGAAATAGATTATACTCCAGCCCAATCATAAGAAATTTAAAGGCTCTGGTGTCTAAGTGGTTTTTGATGCTTTTATCCTTTAATAATAAGTAAGAAAACCATATTAGTAAGAAGCAGTCAGTTATCACGTTGATAACAAATATATTAAACCATTCTATATTAAAGAATTTTAATAAATGCTACAATTCTCTGCCATTTTTTGATATAATACCTCTTATGAAACTAACAAAAGTAAAAACGAAACAAAAAAAATTAAAAAATGACATTACTTCATTAGCGCATGATCTTGGTTTTGACGATATTAAGTTTTTAACAAACTCAATCGCATCAGACAAAAATATCGCCGTATTGCTCTTTAAAAAATACACCCCTTCTTTAGGCAAAGCAGAGCCAGGTGAAATTGCTCTTTGTGAATACTATATATGCTCAAATCCTTCCTACTTTGCAGCATTAGATTTTGCAAATATTTTAAACTACGATTTTCATGTCCCTGCCCAACACACTAAAGACATCAAGCTTAAACCTTTAGCGATAAAATCCGGCGGAAGAGTTGGGCTTAATTCACTATATTATCATGAAGATTACGGCTCATTTATCAACATGCAGTGCGTTCTAATTACGGCTGACCTGCCGAAAGATAATGAGATTAACACTCACACAGAATGTGAATTATGCGGCGCATGTATAAAAGCATGTCCTACAAAAGCAATAACTTTTGACGGATTTACCCAAAAAAAATGCTTAAGAGATATGATGAGCGAAGGCATCCCTATAAGATCAAGAAGAAAAGTATATCAGCTTTTAGGCTGTGACAAATGTCAGACATGCTGTCCTATGAATGATGAAACAAGAAAAGAACCGGAGACTTTCGATATCCAATCGGTCTTAAAAGGAGAGCAGACAAGACACTTAAAAGAGCTGGCGGGGAAAAACTCAGCGACAAGGACAAGGCTAATAACCCAAACGATATGTTATGCCGTTTCAAAGCGAGATAAAAAAGCCTTAGCCCAGATTAATCAGCTTACTACAGACGATCAAAGCGAAATTATAAAGGATTTTGCTAAATGGGGCAAAAAAGAACTTGAAAAAATAAAATAAGATATAACAAAGCCTCAGGGGGTTTCTGGGGCTTGTTTTTTATTTTATTGTCTTAACTTGTTGATTAGTTGGATAATTTGATGTATAGTTTAAGGCAATATCAACAATCAAAGTTTATCATTAATGTTTAAACTAATATTAGGAGAATCGCATGAAAAACAAACTCTTACTCGGCAACATCATAGCACTTGCAGCATATATTATATGGGGGTTCTTGCCTCTTTACTGGCAGCTGCTATCTCGTGTGCCTTCCCAAGAGATTATCGCCCATAGGATTATACTATCATTCGTAACATTAGGCGTTATTCTTTTGCTCCAAAAGCGAAAAAACATTTGGATAAGTTTAAAAGATAAAAAGACAAGGAGAAACATAATCTTCGCAGCGCTGGCCTTGCTTATTAATTGGTCTGCTTTTATCATTGCTGTTCTTGCAAACAGAGTTGTAGAATGCAGCCTTGCATATTATATAAATCCATTAATCGTTATCGCTTTTGGGATGCTGTTTTTGGGTGAAGCTGGCGGTACAGTAAAGATTATCGCTATCGTTCTTGCTTTAATAGGAGTATTAATTCTAGTTTTTGGATATAATCAATTCCCATACTTTGCACTTATAATGGCGTTTTCATTCAGCATATACGGTCTTATCAAAAAAAGAATCAAGATGGATCCATACATAGGATTGTTTTTAGAGATGCTAATGATTTTACCTTTTGCTTTTGCACTGCAAATCTTCAATTTTTCTTCTGGCACAAGTGTTTATTTAGGACAACTAGGCACCGTTTGGTTTGTTGTTATCTTAATGATGAGCGGCTTGTTAACTATGCTTCCTTTAGTCTTATATAACAGAAGCTTAGGCATGATTACATTAGGCAACATGGGTTTTTTACAATTTCTTGCCCCAACAATCATGTTTTTAATCGGCGTGTTTATAAATGGAGAAGTTTTCACTACCGTACACCTTATAAGCTTTATCTTTATCTGGCTTGCAGTAATAATCTATTGCATCAGCTTGGTAGTGAAATCAAAAAATTCTGTTC
>Ga0233431_1006720_pt1 | contig 10206 bp, 9 predicted proteins | sample SI_118_April2016_FD_179867 | JGI IMG/M metagenome (GOLD analysis project Ga0233431, IMG submission 179867) | Seawater microbial communities from Saanich Inlet, British Columbia, Canada - SI_118_April2016_200_MG | ecosystem: Environmental > Aquatic > Marine > Inlet | place: Canada: British...
ATACCTTTCCCCTCACGAAATATCAACTTTATTTTCGAGCCGAAGTGGCGGAACTGGTAGACGCGCTAGGTTCAGGGTCTAGTGGGCGTACGCCTGTGCGAGTTCGAGTCTCGCCTTCGGCACCATTTTTCTATTTCTTGAACGGTCTCAGTAACTTACTGGGGCCGTTCTTGTTTATATGCGGAAATATGCGGTTTTCCGCCGGTTAATGCTTCTTCGAGCCCTTGGCGCCCTTGGCCCGGCATCCAATGGCCATAAATATCGACCGTGATGGTTATCGAACTATGGCCTAATTGGTTTTGGACATAGGCCGGACTCTGGTGAGACATTAAGAGAATCGATGCATAGGTATGCCGCAAATCGTGCGGGTTTCTAATGCTCAATTTTGCCCCCTTGCATACCCGCTTCATAAGCCCCTGCACCTTCCTCTGACTATAGGGCCAATATCCATTTTCCATCGGGTCCAAAAATAAAAGGTCAACACCACCACCGTTTCCGGCCTTTAAACCCATCTTTTTTAGATGAACAATATATTTGTTCAATTCTTCAACAAGAAATTCGGGAAGGTCCACTAATCGTTTTTTTCCTTTTTTTGGCAATCCAAAACGGTGTTGTTTAAAACTCTCGGATACGTGGTACATCATTTTTACTGGGTCAAAATGCCTCAACCGCATTGCCAGCGCTTCGCCTAACCTTAAACCTCCATAAACCATAACCTTCAATATTAGACGCTCAGCCCATGTCAAGGTTTTATCAGCGTATTCAAGGAAACGGTCCCTCTCTTCAAGATCGAACGGAGCTGCCTCATTAACGTTTCGCTTATTCTTCGGCGGCAATATTTTTTTCAGAAGCCTTGTTGCAGGGTTTGCCTCAGTTCCCATATCTTCATCATCAACGGCTTCTTCAAAGATACCATGCAAGACACAGTGGGCAAGTTCGACAGTTGCAGGTGAATGTGTCTTTGTCAAGGCTTGTAGCCGCTTCTTAACGACTTTCCGCGTGACCTCGTCGATGCGGCCTTTGAATTCATCATACGGCCAGATATGGAGCCTTAGAATTCCCTCATATCGCTGATAGGTGAAGGAATCCCACCGACCCATATTGTCCTCAAGCCATGCTTCAGAATAGGCTTTGAATACGGGAGTGATCGGCGCAGTCTCGGTGGATATAGCCTTAGTCGATCGATCTGACGAAGCCAACTGTTTAGACATAACCTCGGCAGCCTTGATAGCCTTCACCAGTCCTTCCCTACCGGCACCGATCGTCTTATTCCTGCGTTCACCGCCTCTCTCGATGAAAATCGTCCACTTCCCGCGTGCATCTGATCTGACTTGAACGCCTTGGGAAATATGGTATATCGAGCCATATTTCCCCTCCTTTGGTGTGTATTTTCGCCAGGGCATATTTTTTCCCTCCTTTCTCCATCCCTGGCTGCAAATCGCACATCCAGGATACAGAAGAAAGAGATGCAAAATCAAGAAGGAATTCCAATGTCAGTAAGTGCATTCGATATAATCTGGTCAAGGCCAGGGTTTGCAGTCTCTAACTGCACTTTGTGGTATCTTTCAAACCAGTTCTGGAACTCATCTGGGTTTACAAGAATCTTTCTGCCCAGCCTAAAATGAGGCAAGCCCATTTTGATGAATTTTCTCAGCGTAAATATCGATATGGAAGTTTCTTTTGCTAGAGTTTTTAGGTCTTGGTATTTCATGAGCGTATTCCTTATGAACATCTAAAAGCGTATTCGTTCAACTGCCTTTGGCCAAAAGAATTTTCCGGCCCTTCTTCCCCTGCACCTGCTCATTTTCTTTAATATTTCCGGCTACTACAGCGGTAGTTTGATGGGTGGTCGTTTTGAATTCATCCTGCCTTTGCCGATTGACATCAATTCCGATCGAACAGTATCTTCATAAAGGGTAAAGGCTGCGTGTTGAGTTTTGGAGTTAGGGTAGGGATTCCATAGCTGTTCAAGTGACTCCAAAAACCTCTTCAATTTGATCCCGTTCTGTGGCGGTTCTTTTTCAAGTTTGATTCCCCAACTCCAAAGAACCATGAGGACCTGTTTAGGAACAATGTTCTTTTTTTTCCACCGTGCTCGTTGATTGCGATTTATTTGTTGAAGCAAATATTTGCTCGCGTGGTCTTGATCATCAAATTTAAACTGCCCTATACCACAACTGGTAGTGCTGCTTCGGATCATGTCATTTACTAAACCCATAGCTATCCCTCTAAATGTATTGAAGCTCCCCGAAGGTGTGCTTCAAAATTCCTATTCTCGAACAGGCCCCTATTGACCTCTCAAACCTTGGTCGGCATTTCGGCGTAATCAAATTGACAAACACATCGGCATCGAGACAAGTCCAATCCGAGCTCACTCCAAACATTCTCTGATTCCTTGCAAAGGGCAATACGGCAATCAGAATATTTCCTGATTTCTCCAATAGCGAATCTGAAAATTTCGCTGCGCTTCGACTCACTGAAGCTGTATTTTCCTGCCTTGGGGTGTTTATTCCCCGGGAACATTTTAGGCGTAAACATGGGTGTCATGTCTTCCATGAGTTGTGGCAGATCAGGCCCGGTTGTAAAAATGGTATTTCGCATATTGTAAAACCCTTTTTCGAACCTCAAAGTCCCAAGAGTGATCCTTTCCGGGGATACGGATGAAAAAATCTCTTTAATGGTTTCGGCATAGGCATTTTCCCAGCCCTCAAAAGGAACGATAGGATCAAGCCTGATCCTTAATGGATACCCGGCTTCCTGGACTTTTCTGGCAGCCGCAAGCCTTCTCCTGAAAGATGGGGCTCCAATCTCATACTTCCGTGAAACAGCGGCGTTGTTCATGCTCCATGCGACAATCGTATGGCCATTGTGAGGCAAATCCAGAATATCATCGACATTGTCGCTCTTGGTCAGCATAAACAGATAGCCGTTCCCACTCCTCCCAAACCATGGAATGAACTCTCTTCCGGCCCTGGTCAAATGATCCAGCGCCAGGGAATCAGCCATTTCACCAGAGTTAAAGATAACCGGGGTCTGGCTTTTCTGGAGTCTCCTTGCGATCTGCCACTCAATCTTGTCGTATTCTGTCCTGATCGTGATAAAGGGAAAAGCTGCCCGGTAAGTCAGTTTTAGGTAGCACCAATCGCATTCATAAAAACAACCGTTCGATGCCAGTTTCAGCCGGTCGAAGTGAGGGCAGATCATGCGATCGTCAGGCATTGTGAAAACATCCACAACATCGTTCCCGGTAGGGCCAATATAAAGGACCTTCTTCCCTGCCAATATTTTATCCAGCATGGTTTGAGTACCCCTCAAAACCTTAGATGCTTCAACGATTTCTGTTGCGGTGCCACTTTTCACCAGTCTGACAGGGACCTCTTTGCATTTCCTCAAGACGTATTCTGTCACAGGGTCATCTTTCACTTTTTCATTCAAAATAATTTCTTTAGGTTTCCATTTTGCCATAATTTTTTACCTCCAATTGGGGAGTTGATATATCAACTTAAATTCGGTGATTTGGTTGATGGTTCCTAAGTCCCTTTATAGGGCACGCCATTAACCTCATAAATGCGTTATTGAAATGTTATTGAAGTGGTCTCTAAAATACTCTGCAACAAGCCGTCTGTGGCACTTGTCCGGAACCGGTTCGCTACATAAAAGACAAGATCCGTGGAGTTCTGATGCGCTTACCAATTCGTGGGCTTTTCTTACCCGTAGCAAATCGTTAAACTTGTTTGCGTACTCTGTCCAACTGATCATTTTCTTCTTATAGGCCTCCAGTATTTGCTCAGTTGGGGCAAGCAGGGTTTCATGCCTGTAGCCACAACCGCATATCGTCTTCAGGAAATAGATCAGGTCATTTTTTTTGGAAAAGCCTGCAAGCTGAGAAATGTTATTCAATCGGATGTCGATTATCTTTTTGACACCGGCTTTTTCAAGCTTCCCGAAAAATGTTTCCGCAGATTTCTTGGTGAAACCTATGGTAAAGAGTTTGACTTTTTCATTGACAATTATTTCCTGCGGCTTCCACTTCTTCATGATTCTACCTCCATTTTTGGACTATCCAGATAAGGATTTCAATAATTCGAAATTTACCTTTCATTTACTTAGTGTGAAATACTGGGGCACAAAATGTGTGATCCTGCTGCACAACAAAAAAAACGTGCTTTGTGCCTTTTTTTGATGCCAATCTATTCCATAACGAAATTTTTGGTTTTTTTCTGTGTGGAAGAAGTGAATTTTATCGAATGGAGCAAATTGTAAAAAGATCACATTGTTAAATTTGCTCTTTCGAAGAGCGTTTTGCGCCCACCAAACCCGAGCTTATGACGAGAATCAGAGCCGACATTCGATCATCTAGGCAATTTCCAGAAAAAACGATATCGGAACTGCACGACTCAGTATGTTGTGCCGTTTCCTGGTTGACAGGTTGACACACCAGCCCCATTTGATCCTTTTTTCATTAATAAGAGCCTGTTGTAAAAATCATTGGTGTCAACCCTGTTGTGGACAGTGTGGACCACTGTAACGCTCCATCGCCTAATCGAGTGCCAAATCATACTGTTGGGTCAGTTCGCCGCCGTCCTTCCAAGCCTCATCGCCCGTAATTTCGTACGCGTTTGGAAGTAGCGTGGCCGATGATTGTGTGCCAGCAGACCTTGCCGCAATGAATGCACGACCTGCGTATTTAGCCTTTTTGAGGGCGGTATCCGTTTCGAAGGGCTGACCGTCAGAATTACACCATTTTACAAAGCCGTCCTTTACAAAACGCTTTAAGAATTTTGACACCCCATTTTTCGAAATCCCAAATTCTTGCATCATATCGTTGATTTTTAATGGGTTACCGGACTTCATTATGAAATCGAGGCGTTCACGGCTTGCATCGCTCTGACTACTGATCCCCTCCTCGAAATTCTCAGAAAGGATTTGATAGGCCATGTGATAGTCGGCAATTTCTGCCACAATTTGGCCGGATTCGTCCGATTTCCTTTGGGCCTGGTAGAAAATGGTTACGGCCTTGACCAGGTCCAGGAGCTGCTTGAATGACCTTCTCGCGGGGATCGGTAGAGATACCCCCGAGACGATTGCTTTGACAACTTTTTCTGCAAAGGGAATAACAATACGAGCTGGCTTGAGATCCCGGTGGAAGTTTTGCCAGGCTTTAATCCTTTCTGCGTTATCAGCCGCACTTCCATTCGCAGCAATTTTTGCGGTTTTCTGAAGGATCAGTTTTGTCTGCTGTGAGGATTCGTCTGGCGATATTGTTACCAGTCGGGATTCGAGTTGGCTTTCTAAACTTTCCACAGTGGTCGTGGTAATCAGGCTAATTGGCCCTTCAATGGTCTGGGATTTCGTTACAAATTCGCCACCAACCTTCGTTGTAACATGATGGGTGACGACTCCTTCGCTCAACAGGGTGCGCAAATGGTATACAAGGTCTGAATCGCTTTTCCTTTGTAAATTAAGGGCCTCTGCGAAGATCACGGCTTTGTTTTTCCAGCTATCCTCTTGGTACACGATGCTCTTCTGACTCGCAGTTGAGATGCTGACGAAGCTGGAGAGGTCTTGCACTTTCTTGCAACATTCAAGCGTGTGGGATTTTCCGGTGCCAGAGGTTCCCGCGATCTTCGCTCCAAGCCCATGTTGACCCGATGCATCTGGCTCGATCAAACGGGAGTCGATAGCTGAACTGACCAAACCAATAAGTCTCCTTTCGCCCACAACTCCCAGGTCGTTTATGAAGTCTATACGTTTACGCAGAATCTGTTCATTTTGAGTTGTTTCTGACGACATTTACCGTCCTCCATTTATTTTGAATCGTGCCAGCAAGGCGTTTGATTTTCTGAATATCGAACATAATAAACCTTCGGTCTCCGGCACCGCCTCTTGCGTCTATTCTTCTTCAGCGGCTGTTCCTGCTTTCCGTTTTCCGTCTTTCTAATTTGGTCAATCATACCAACAATTATATCTTCCGTCCTCCGCCCTCGTGGGGTGAATAACGTCACTTGGTGGTTCCTCAATTTTTTCTCATTCGTCCCTTCCTCGGGGATCGGAAACCCGCTTCGCAACTGTTCACCGACAGCAACCTTTCTTGTGACTGCTGCCGATTCTGGTTTTTTTGGGCGCAATTGTGCCTCCTCCTGTTTCTTCGCGCTCGACCTCCTGAGAGGGAGCGGCCTTAGGTTATCCCTATGAGGCTGTCCGAGAAAAAATTCGTTTTTTGACCACAACATAATCTGCCTGAAACGAGTCACGCATACTTCATAATGTGGAATAAATTTCAGGGTCTCTATTCTCGGACAGCCTCCTAGTAATTAGGTGTGAAATTGGATGTCACAAAATGTGTGATCTCACCGCACAATGAAAAAAAATGATTTTCAGCACTGTTTTTCTCAAATGTTGTTAGATTCTTACGCTTTCAATGTGAGAGCCTATCTCTCAGAATGTCTGGAGCTATTTGATAATAATAAGTTTTTCAGCTGCGATGAAAATTTCAAATATCTTTGGCTAGCTTTCTGAATGATTTTGAGCAGAGTTGAATGGACTTTTCCTGAATAGATCGAACCATGCTTATCCGGTTAGCACATACAGCTCGAAGAGGCGGCCTTCCATCCTGCGCAACCGACCATGGCGCGAAATTGAGGTGCTCGCAGATTAAGCCCAGCTCGCAGGCTTACTCGACACGAGATAGCCCACCAGGCACTGCATAAGCTGCGGTTGCTATGTTCAGGCCGAGTCGAAGCAAGATAAGGGAGGTGAAAACCGCAAGCTACAACGCGACCTCATCGACTTAGGCAGACCTACATCGGTGGTTGAACAAGAGGCAAGGGGCGCGTATGCGTCAACCGGATAAGCATGGATCGAACTTCTATATGGGATATGGAAAAAGAGATGCCTTTGAAACAGCAGGATGATTGACAAAAGGCAAATTGAGATTGGGATCCGAAACTTTTGCCATGAAATAGGGATATCTTGGGAGAAAAGGCTTGGCATTGGGATGCCAATGATCACTGGTCTGACTTTCTGGATTGTTGTAATGCGGGTTATTTGTGGGAGGGGCGATGGAGTATCCAATTAACCGGTTTCTTTAGTTCAGGCGAGTATTTACAGGTACTTCTGCTCAAAATTGTGCTTTTGTTGAGGAATTCTTTCATGTAAGGGGCTTCCTTGTAGATTTTTTCTAAGGCGCTCTTGATTCTGCTGTACACACCTGTCCTAGCATTTTCAAATTCCTTAAATTCTTGACCAAGGTCCTTGAGGTAATCTTCTATCTTCGATATTTGTTTGTCAATAATATCAATCTCGTCAGAGGTTGCACTGCTAAATCCAAGCATTTTCTTTTTAGATTTCAGCTCTTCAAGTTCTTCTGAAACAGCAGCTTGGGCTATTGGATCGATTTTACGGTGGCTATCCCCAAAACTCCCTTTCTGCTGTTCACTATGACCGCTGTCATGCGGACTATAACTTTTTGCTCGGCAGGTAGAGTCAATGCCGGGATCTTTTCCTAAATTGTAGACGTTAGTACAATAGATGTCTTTGTGTGGTTTTTGAAGCAAAAAATGAACAAAAGCCAACCCTTTAAGATGTTTGAGGTGGGTTTCATCACCTTTTTTGCCGATAGACCAAAACTCCCCTGTCTGATAAAATGAGAACGTGGGGCTATCAGTACCTTCGTCATTGAGCACCGGACTATTGGCCTCATCTTCCTTTTCAATTTGACCGTGCTCTTTTGGCCCCAGTTCAGATCTTTCCTTTGCCTTTTCGACTTCTTCAGGTATTACGAATTGAGTCTGCTCCGCAACTGTATTTTTTTTAGTGAGCAAGGATAGAGAATTATAAATATCCCTTAAGTACTTCTGTTTTAGCGCCCAAATAGCTCCTGTTGAGCAATCCGTTCTTCTTTTCAGCTCTTGGAATTCCAAAACAAATTTGAAAGATTTCGCATATAATCCCGGAACACCGTCTTTTGTATGAATTGACCAGATATCGTTAAACATTTTTCCTCGACCAATATCCCTACTCTGTTCTTCGAGTGTGATTGAATCTAAGTCTTTAAGGGAACTCGGAACATTCTTAGCTTTGAACGGATCTTTCAATTTCCATAAATTTAAACCAACCGCATTTGAATCATCTAATAACTCCAGGAAATCCTCATCCTCCAGTGTTTTGATGAGAACAGTATTCACAGACAACCTGTCCTTGGCGGAATGTTTGGCGAAACGTTCCTCCAATCTTTGTTCCTGCTCCACTTTTCCGGGATAATGTTTATATATCAAACCGGCTTCTGTAGAAAATGTTTCACATGATTCCCGAATACTGCTATCAAAGAAATGTCTTGGAAATATTTTCAAATTCTCTTTGTTTTCACGTGCTACCAATTTCTGGATATCATCCTCTTTGAACCAATATACTCGACAGATGTTTTGGTCAGCAGGAACCTTGATTGGCCTAGAACACAAAGTATATTGAGAGCTGTTACTTGGTTCATCGCTGAAGGTCCCGTGCCAAATAGATTCTTCTTCAAAATTTCTAGGCCAATGCTGAAATGACTCAAATGTCGCCTGGAAATACTTATCGTTGCATCGTGCGTGAATTGAATTCTCAGATAAGGGTTCAATATCAAGGTCTTCATATCTAAAGGTGCTAACGGTCACGTAAGACAGAGCCGAACCTGTATATGACGATTCATCAGGTTTCTCCAAAGTTTCAATTTCAATATCAGTACCACAGATAGGAGGTTCAGAATTAGTATTGCCAAAGCGTATAACATCTATCGGAAAGCCATGAAGGGCTTCAAGGTCAGTTATGGTAACAATATACTCTCCCAACTCATTCTTAATCTGTTCAAGCCGTACCTTTTCAATTCTTGTTAAGGTTGTTTTCATACAGCTCGGGCATGTGATGCCCATATAGCCATTGTGTTCATTTGCAAGAAGAATCACGCCGTAAAGAAAAACTGCAATCCTGAAAGAGTACAAGGAGAATTCCTGTGGACAATGTTCACATTTGAAATAGACTGAAAATTCACCAGATTGGTTCTTTCCCATTTTGACCTCCGATTATTTAGGAATGGTTCCTGCTATTTCCTTTTCCATCACCAAATCCCCCTTCCAACACAAGCCTTCTTGACAAACGGGTTCTCATTCCCCTGAATCCCTTCAATCATCCTGCCTCTCTGACATTCCCAAGCATCAACCGGGTCCTCTTTATCCCATGCCTGAAATAATTTCCTATTCTTCTTCGAGATAATCCCGCGTCCAGGATAAGCCCAATCCATATAAAAGTATGTTCTGGCAATATTCCCTCTCTTATCCGGTGGCGGTTCAGCTTTCCTGTTTTCAATCTCCATGTCACATTTTCCAAACGCCCTTTTCTCACCAGGGATCATGGCAAAACTGTAATTGGAACGTAAACCGTTGATCTCCCCAATGGTTGGGACCAGGTTATATAAATCGGATTCCATATACCTGAACGGGATGGCCACTTTCCTGGCACAATTCCTTCCCTTGAATGCCTTTCCATTATTTCTCACACAATCAGGGTGGCCATTACGCCATTCCGGGAAGCTTTGACCAAAAGCATGGGCGGGGACGATATGCTCCCATTCCAGACGATGAGCTCGTTTATTATCTCTTTTTGGGGTGTAGTTGTCACAAGGGAGGATTTTTCTTTTGGCATTGAATGGGCAACCGCAATAGAATGTTGTCCGGTGATCTTTGTAAACTTGCCTCAACAGAATTTTCTTGGCTTTGCTGAATGATTGAATGGTTGTGTTGCACCGGTCAGCGGGGAAGGCAGGGCCGGTACATAGAAAAACCAAGGCCAAGGATAATATGATTGATGCCAGTTTTTTCATGTTGTCATCGACTCTCAAACCAAAGACTTTTCTCCAGGGCTTCGAATATTTGTTCAGGTCGCTTGTTTTTATATTTCTTTAATAATGATAAATATTTATCTTCATCATACTCTTTTAACTTTTGCATCACTTCGAGCACTAACGGTGTCATGATTGCCGCTATGAGATGGATTGTATCGTGGTGTAAGGCCTTCTTTTTTCTCATGGAATTGTAGAACTGGCAAACCTCTATGGGTTCTTTGGCCTCTAACTGACGTTCTACAGCCGAATGAAGCATAACATGGAGGAAGGGATCTTCTTCGGAATCAACATCATATTCGTGGTCGTAAGTCAGGTCAGCCATTTCAAAT
>Ga0233431_1006722_pt1 | contig 10206 bp, 8 predicted proteins | sample SI_118_April2016_FD_179867 | JGI IMG/M metagenome (GOLD analysis project Ga0233431, IMG submission 179867) | Seawater microbial communities from Saanich Inlet, British Columbia, Canada - SI_118_April2016_200_MG | ecosystem: Environmental > Aquatic > Marine > Inlet | place: Canada: British...
AAATTAAGTCTTCCTGAATGGCTATGGTTAAAGTTAGCCAGACAATATAAAGAATCGCTTGCAATGCAAATTGCAAATTCACTTTTATTACCAGCGCAACTTTGTTTAAGGGTTAATACTTTAAAGGGGAAAGGTAAGGAAGAAGTAATTACTGAACTTAAGGGTTCATTTTGTGAGGTAAAAGATCAAATTTATGAAACTAAAATATCTCCTATCGGTGTTATCTTGCCTAGGGGTAGTTATATTCAAAAGCATCCACTCTTTTTAGAAGGGAATATAGAGGTCCAGGATGAAGGAAGCCAATTATTATCTTATTTAGTAAATCCAAAAAGAGGACAAATGGTTGCAGATTTTTGTGCAGGGGCTGGTGGCAAAACATTAGCAATGGCATCTATTATGAAAAATACAGGAAGGATTTATAGCTTTGATGTGTCCGGTAAAAGATTAGATAATCTAAAAATTAGATTAAAAAGGTCAGGCGCATCAAATATTTCAATGCAAAAGATTTCAAGTGAAAATGATAATAAAATTAAAAGATTAAAGGAAAAGTTTGATCGCGTACTAGTTGATGCTCCATGTACAGGCTTTGGTACTCTTCGAAGAAATCCAGATTTAAAATGGAAGCACTCTGAGAAATCTTTACTTGAATTAATTGCTAAACAAAAAAAAATTCTACAATCAGCTGCAAGATTATGCAAAAAAAAAGGTTTATTAATATATGCAACATGCAGTTTACTTGATGAGGAAAATGAGCAGCAAGTGGAAAATTTTTTATCAGAAAATTCAGATTTTAAACTCCTTGGAAAATCTGTAATACTAGAAAAGTATGGTTTAGTCCTAAGCGATGGAAAATATTTAAAGTTAAATCCATTTGAAAATGATACAGATGGTTTTTTTGGTGCGGTGATGGAGAGAGTTAAATAATGAAAAATGCAAACAAATATATCTTACTAGCAGCGCTTGCGGGAATTATAATGGGATTGGTTATAAAAAATTTCCCCGACTCTTTGATGCTTCAATATATTTCAGATATTTCTATTTTAGTTGGTAAAATTTTTATTACGGCCTTGAAAATGATTTTGGTTCCTTTGGTATTTTTTTCCATTGTAAATGGAATTTCAAATTTAGCATCTTCAAATAAAGCAGGCACCATTTGGCGTTCTACTCTTCTATATTTTGCAGGAACAATGTTTTTTGCAGTTTTTATCGCAATGTTAGCAATGAATTATTTTAAACCAGGCGTGGGTATTTCGATAGATGCTTGGCAGCTAAATGAGGTTGCTACCGCTGATGTTTTATCGTTGAAAGATTTTATTTATCAATTTATTTTAGGATTATTTGAAAATCCTTTTGCTTCGCTATCTGATGGGAAAATTTTACCCCTTATTGTTTTTTCTATCTTAATTGGTGTAACACTTAATGAGAAAAATAAAGCATTAAATTCGGCGAGAGATTTTTTCAGAAGTTTTTATGAAATAATTTTTAAAATTGTAAATTGGATTATGTTTATAGCTCCGTTTGGAATATTTGGTTTGTTGGTAAATATGGTTATAAGTCAAAACTTAACTATCTTTTCCCAACTTGGAATTTTCATGATGATTGTAATAGGAATAATTTTATTTCATGGAATTATATTTTTACCAACCCTCTTATTCTTATTTAATAGAATAAATATTTATTCATTATGGAAAGGGGGGAGGATTTCATTTATTTCTGCATTTGCAACAAGTTCTAGTAGCGCTACACTCCCCATTACACTAAAGGCATCTCAAGATAATTTTGGTGTATCAAAAGATGTCTCTAATTTTGTTTTACCGATAGGTGCTACTATGAACATGGATGGAACAGCAATGTACGAGGCAGCAGCAGCATTATTTATTGCAAATTTAGTGGGCCTAGATTTATCATTATCTCAACAGTTTATTTTATTTTTTATTGCTATGATTGCATCAATTGGAGCGCCTGGTATTCCAAGCGCGGGAATGGTCACTATGGCTATGGTTCTTCAAGTGTTAGGACTACCGTTGGAGGCTTTAGGTATCTTAATCCCTATGGATCGTTTGTTAGATACGTTCCGCACAACAGTCAATGTTGAAGGCGATTTAGTAGGAAGCTTAATTATTGATAAATTTATTAAGACTTAATTTTTTCTTTCTAAAAAATCTAATGATAATGAGTAGGCGGAAGGTATTACGATTAAGGTTAGCAATGTAGACGATAACATACCGCCTATCACAGCAATTGATAATGGCCCATTAGTTTCAGCCCCGGCTCCATAACCCATTGCTGCGGGCAAAAGAGCAAGAATAAGGGTTAGTGAAGTCATAAGAACAGGTCTTAATCTAATAGGGCAGGCCTCGAGTAACGCTTGATTTGTTTTCTTCCCTTTTGATTTAATTTGATTGGTCATATCTACCAGTAAAATTGAATTTTTAGCGACCAAGCCTATCAACAAAACCATGCCAATCATGGAATATATATTAAGGCTATTTCCAGTAATCCATAGCAACATAACTCCGCCAATAATTGCAAGTGGTTGTGCAAGCATAACAATTAACGGCTGAAAAAAAGAGTTGAAGAGGCTCGATAGAACCATATATAAAAGAACGGTTGCTAAGGAGAAGGCAAAAATAATGTTGCTTGTGGTTTTTTCAAATTCTTTAGCTTGGCCTACAAGCTTTATAGAATATTCGCTAGGCAGAATTTCTTGACTAATATTGTTTACGGCCTTTACTGCCTCACCAAGTGAAATAGTTGGGTTTGCATAAAAGTTAGCTGAATATTGTAAATCTTGTCTACCCATGACGGCCGGCCCTAATGTCTCCGTGAAGCTTGCAATAGAATCAAGTCTAACTAGTTCGCCCGTATCACTTTTCAAGTTAATCATTTTAAGGTCGGATATTTCATCGATTAGCCCCCCCTTTGCTTTCATTCTGATGTCATATCTTTGGCCATCTCCTGGATCGTCATTAAATCGAGCTACATCTAAACCATTACTGAATACTGAAATTGCATTTGCAATATTTGAAGCACTGATGCCAAAACTTGCAGCCCTTTCTCTATCAATTTTAAGGTTCATCTGGGGTAAATTGAGTTGTAAATCTAAGTCAATTTGACCTAAGCCATCCATCTCGGATAAATTAATCAATAACCTATCTGCTAAAGATGAGACAGTTTTAATATTTGGGCCTATGAGGGAAAATTGTAAAGGTTCAGACCTTCTTCCACCTGCAATTGAAGGTGCAGAAATAAAGGCCTTTACTCCAGCTAATGAATCAAAATCACTTTTAATTTGTTTAATAATCTCTGATTGAGATAGTTGACGGTCGGATTTATTTTTAAGCATCACACTGATATAGCCTGAATTAACTTGACCTCTGCTTCCTAGGCCAATTGATGAAAAAACACCTTTAGTAACATCATCATATCTATCAAGTACACCCTCAATTTCAAGAAGTTTTTTATAGGTATAATTCATGTTAGATCCAAGGGGAGTTTTAAATCTAACACTAAATCTGCTTTCATCCTGTTCAGGTAAAAAAGTTTTTTCGACTTTTGCAAAAAAGAATCCGCTTGATAGGACGATTAAAAAACTTGATAAAAGAACTTTCCAGCGATGGTTTAATGACCAAGTTAGGACTTTCTTGTAATAATCTTCGAGCTTAAAAAAAGCTCTATCGAACCTCGATAAGAAGGAAACTGTTTTTTCATTCTTTGCTAGGAATTTTGAACATAGCATGGGGGTTAATGTAAGTGAAACTACTAATGAAACAAGGATGCCACTGGTAACGACAATTGCAAAAGATTCAAAAAATCGACCTACTATTCCTTCCATAAAAATAACTGGACCAAAAATACACACTAAAGCAATGGATGATGCTAAAACGGCAAAAACAACCTCATTACTACCATTAACTGCTGCATTAAAGATATTTTTATCTATTTTTTTATGGTGTCTAAAAACATTTTCGAGAACTACAATAGAGTCATCAACCACAATCCCAATAAGCAGTATTAATGCCAACAGTGTCATACTGTTAAAGGTAAAATTATAGAAATACATTATAGCTATAGCTCCCAAAAGGGAGATTGGAATAGCAACGGCTATGATTAATGTTGATCTAATTGACCCAAGAAAAAGAAGAACAATTAATGATGCAAGAATTGTTCCTTCTGAGATATGCTCTTGAAGGGATTTTACCATTGACTTAATATAAATAGAATCATCTGTAGAATATTGAATCTTAAGTCCGGGTGGAAGGTTTGGCGTTATTTGTGTTTCAATTTTTTCCTTTACTTTTTCGATGATATCTACTGTATTGGTGTTTGCTATTTTTACAATTCCTAAACCAATGCTAGGTTCTCCGTTAAATCTTGCGGTTTCCCTATAATCATCAAGTCCATCTTCGACTTCAGCAATATCTTTGACTTTGATCGGTCCACCATCATTGTAGACAATAATCATTTCCTGGATTTCTTCAACTTTGTGGAATTCTAAGTCAAGCTTAAACATTTTTTCTGATTTTTCTCTTACTAGAAAGCCTCCTGGGAATTGAACATGTTCGCTATTAAAAGCTGAGATAAGATCCTCCGCTGTAATTTTAAGTGCAGACATTTTTTCAGGAAGAAGATTTATTCTTACCGTCCTATCTCTTTTTCCACCTAATCTAATTTCACCAACACCATCAATTGTTTCAATTTTTTTCTTTAATATATTTGCCGCATACAAGTTAAGCTGTTGAATGGTCCGGTTCCCGGAAAGGGATAGCCACATAATTGCATTTGCATTAGTTTCGACTTTTCTGACTGCTGGGGGTGCCACATTTTTGGGAAGTCTTTGAACAACTTCGCTTACCTTAGATTGAATTTCATTGAAAGCAACCTCGATATTTTTATTTAAATTAAAAGTGACACTTACTACAGATACGCCTGGTGAAGATTCAGACCTTATAGACTCAATCCCCGGAGTAGTATTAACAGCATTTTCAATAATATTGGTTATACTTGAGTCTATAATTTCTGGATTTGCACCTTCTAGCGATGTAGTGATTGAGAGAATGGGAAACTCAACCATGGGAAACTTATCAATCCCAATTTTTTGAAAACCAATAATGCCGAGAAGAACAAATACCCCTGAAATCATCCAAGCTAAAACATGTCTTCTAATTGAAATTTCAGGGAGACTCATAATTATTAATTAGTTACATTTATTTTAGCTTCATCAGTGAGGTAGGCAGCTCCATCGACTGCCACGATTTCATTAAGCTCTAAACCTGATGTAATTTCAGTTATGCCATTTTGGGTAATCCCTGTATGGACAACTCTCTCAAATGCTTTATCGTTTTTTATAACGTAAACAACTTGTCCCACAGGTCTAAGAATTATACTTATCTCAGGAACGCTTAAATTATTTACCTCTTTAAAAACCACCGTTCCCCTTACACTTCCGCCTGCTTGCCAATTAGGTTGATTTACAATATCTGCAATGACATCAATTGCAAGACTATCAGCAATTAATTGTGGTTTTAATTCAGCAATTTTAACTATAATTTTTTCCCCTACTATTGGACTTTTTAATTCAATAGGTAATCCGGGCTTAAGTTTTATTGCAAACTTTTCTGGGAATGGAACATGCGCCCTTAGGCGATCATTATTCATAATCTGTACAATTGGATCTCCTATTTTAAGAAAATCTCCTATGGAAGCTATTTGCTTTTCGACCTTTCCCTGAATGGGTGAATATATTTTAGTTTTACTAAGCCTATACTTTGCAATTTTAGCTCGCGCCTCTGATATTTTAATTAATTCCTCTGTTTCATTTTTCTGATTAATAATTTCATCTAAGGCATTAGGGGAGATAAAATTTTCATTTACTAATTCAGAATTTCTTTGGTAGGTTTTGTTCTGACCACTTAAACGAATTTTAAGCTGACTTAATTCAGCCTCAGCTAATTCGAGTTGATAGCGATAATCCAAATCATCAAGCTGTGCTATTAAATCTCCTTTTTTAAGAGTTGACCCTGCTTGGGTGTATATTTTTTTTATTGATGATGCAATCTCAGATCTTATTGTAGGGTCCATTAAGCCTTCGATAGTGCCTATTGCTGATTCTTGATCCTTAAAATTAAAGATTTGAACTGGAGTGGTTGTTATATTGATTATTCTTTGCTTCTTTTTTTCTGTTACCTCCTCTTGGCTACAACTTAAAAAAATAAAAGATAAAAAATATATAATAATTATTTTATTAAACATTAAAATTTTCCATATTAATTATTTTCCAATCAAAAAAATTACCTGGATCAGCTTTTCTTCCAGGCGAGACATCACTGTGCCCGACAACATCAGTTATAGGATATTTTAAGCGCAACGATTTTAAAAGTTTTATTAAGACTTTATATTGAATATCTTCATATTTCATTATATCGGACCCCTCTAGCTCTATTCCTATTGAAAAATTATTGCAATTGTTTACATTTTTCCAAGATGACTCACCTGCATGCCATGCTCTTTTTAGGCAAGAAACAAACTGTATAAGTTCACCTTTTCTTTTAATTAAAAAGTGAGAGGAGACTTTAAGGTGTTTTATTTTTTTAAAATAAGGGTGTTGGTTAATTTCAAGCTTGTTAGTAAAAAAATCTTCTATATGTGAATTACCAAATTTATTTGGTGGGAGACTAATGGAATGAATGATAATTAATGAAATAGTTTGATTCAATGGTCTTGAATCATAATTTGGAGAATCAATTTTTTTGACATGAGTTAGAAACCCATCTTCATCAATTTTAAATATTTTATTTTGTGAGGACATTGATTCAATTATAATCAAGTAATCTAATAATTAAGAAATTGATTTAATTTTTTAAAATTTAATGAATAGTTTTAACCTCGGAAGGAAATGTTATGTTTACAGATGGATTTCTATCACTTTTTAAAGATGCTGTTTTATTTGGCTTTGTAGATAATGGTGTAATGTTAGCAGGTGCTTTTTTTGGGCTTGGGTTAGAAAAATATCTACCAAAACGTTTTCAAGTAGGGCTAGGAGCAATTATTGGCGCGGGCTTTGGTAATACAGTAAGTGATTTTATGGGCGGTGCGGTCAGTTTGAATTGGGCATTAGCATTTGGAACTGCATTAGGCTGTTTAATTGCGATGGTAATGATACCGGTGATTCATAAAATAAAAAATAAAATATAAGGGTTGATTCTAAAATTAAACAATAATTAGCTTAAGAAAAATGAGAACTTATTATATTTTAAGGCTCTACGGTTGTTTTTTTTATGAATTGCTCATTCAAATTGCATTATGGTTCTTAATTTCATTTATTACGATATATATATTTGATATTAATTCGACAGATCAACGTTATCTTTTTCAATTTATTTTGTGGCTAACCTCAGGGGCCTATTTTATTATTTCTTGGTATTATGGGGGGCAGACTTTAGCCATGAAAGCTTGGAAAATTAAGCTAGAGCTCTCTCAAAAAAATAAATTGTTTTTTTGTATCTTAAGATATTTTTTAGTATGTATAGGATTAATTTTTTTCTTTATTTTTTATATGAATATCTTATTTGGAGCCAAGCAATATTTTCATGACTTAATAATTGGGTCAAAAATTAGAGACGTTCAAATCTCATAATCATGTAGATGCCTAATGATAAAAATAAAAAAGAGGGTAGCAACGAGCTTAAAAAAGGTGGCCAGTCATTTAATAGGCCTAAATGTCTAAACATTGTATTAACAATTTGATAAGCAATTCCAATAGAAATTCCAATAAACATTTTTAAGAATTTACCTCCTGAGCGTTGCTGTAAAAATCCAAAGGGGAGTGCAAATAGAATCATTACTATTGGCATCAATGGATTAATTAATTTTTCCCATAAAGCAGTTTCATATTTAGAAGATTTTTGGTCATTTATTTTTAGATAATTAATAAATTTTACTAAATTAAAAATTGACATCTTATCTGGTGAAATTATTAATACATTCATCATTTCAGGACGTATCAGGGATTTCCAATTTCCCTTCGTTATTTTTTCAGTGATGATTTCGTCACCTATAAAATTCTTAACGGATATTTCAGATAAATCCCAATTGCCATCATCAAATTTTCCATTCTTAGCATCAATGATGGTTCTTAAATTAAACTGATTATCAAACTCGTATATATGAATGTTTGATAATGTTGCATCAGGTAGAACATTCTCAATATTGACAAAATTATTACCATCCTTCATCCAAAAACCTGATCTAAACTCCATGCTGATTGATGAATTTGTAGCACTTATTTTAAGCTGTTGTGCATTTTTTTCACTATTAGGAGTAATCAAATCTCCAACAGCAAATGTAAGAAAGCTAAAAAATAATGCAATAGGCATGATAGTTTTTGCAATTTTTTTTATTGATAGCCCACTTGATCTTAATATAATCAATTCTGATTGGTGAGATAGTTGACCAACTGTATACATAGTCCCTATTAAGACTGCAGTTGGAATGAGTTTATATATATGCCCAGGAATAGTAAGTAAAACGTATACAATTGCTTGCGTAACTCCATAGTTTTTATCGTCTAAGTCTGAGATTTCTTGTATAAACTCAAAGAAAGAAAATAAGCAAATACCTCCGAATAAAAACAAAGTAATTCCTAAAAATAGCTCTTTATTTAAATATTTAGCGACCTGGTTCATTTGCTAATTACTTTAAAAAAAATGTTTGGCATTAAGTTTAAATTAAGTGATCTTCGATAGATTAGATAAGCAGCGATACTCAAAAAAATAAAATGAGAAAACCAAGAGCCTATCCAGATACTTAGTTGCCCTGTTGCAATTAAGCTATTTGAGATACTTACAGCATTATTGTAAATAACGAAAAGCAATATAGCGGCGATTATATTTATGGACCTTCCAGATCGAGGATTATTAAAACTCAATGGAATAGCTATTATTATAAGAATGAATGTTGATATTGGAAGAGACAGTCTCCAAAGAAATTCAGCTTGAAACTTATTATCTGAAAGATTACTTAAAAGTTCTATAGTTTTTTTTGCCTCTATCTTAGAAACTCTGGCACTAGCGGCAGAAAGAGATGGGATATCTTTCTCAATTAAAATTCCATATTCTTTATACTTTACTGTAGTGAATTCGTTGGCCTCTCTCCCACCTTCATATCTTTTTCCATCAAGTAGCACAATATAGTTTTCACCTTTCTCATTAGCGTACCTTTCCCCCTTTTTTGAAATCATAACTCCAAGCTTTCCATTTTGGTAAGATTGTATGAAAACATTATTGACGGTTTTTCCTAGCTCACTAAAGCCCTCAACATATATGATCCTATTGTCAGACTTTGATTCTTTAAAGATTCCTGGGCTTATTGCAGAAAATTCATCACGGGTTTTCAAGCCATTTTTATATTCTTCAACTTTTTGGACTGCCCATGGGCTGATGAAGAAAGAAAGAAAACTTATTAATAAAATAGTAGGAATTGAAAAATAAATAATTGGTTTAATTAGCTTTGAAAGACTCAATCCAGAGCTAAGCCAAATAATCATTTCACTATCCTTGTACCAACGACTTAGTGCCATTAAAATAGTCAAAAATAATGTAATTGAGAGCAAAAGGGGAAGGTGCTTTAATAAATTAAAAACTAAAATCGTATCAATGGTGTCGTTAGGTATAATACCTTTTGCTGCGAGGCGAAAAACATAAACAATTCGCTGGGCGACCACGACGCCAGTAAGAATAAGTATTGTCGATATAGCTGTATAAAATAACTCTTTATTTAATTTTGTTTTATATAGCATTTAATAAAAGTTTGATTCTAATAGACAACATTAAGGAATGTTAAATGAAATTTCAAATAAAGTCAGATTCAATTTCAAAATTATCAGCTGATATTATCATATTAGTGGTTAACGGAAGGAATAAGCTGTGTTCTTCATTGGGGTTAAGTAAAATTCATCAAGACAATCTAAATTCAATAATAAAATTAGATGATATTCCGCAAGCGACAGGCTCAGTAAATATCGCCCCTATTCAAGGGGCATTTAAGAGAGTATGTTTTGTTCGCATACGAGATCAAGATGATTTTGGAGAAGAAGACCTACTGAAATCAGCGAAAAATATTATTAGGGCGATAAAATCTATTCAATGCGGAACAATTGTCTTACCACTAAACCAATTTATAAATAAAAAAATTAATGAGAGCACAGCG
>Ga0233431_1006724_pt1 | contig 10197 bp, 8 predicted proteins | sample SI_118_April2016_FD_179867 | JGI IMG/M metagenome (GOLD analysis project Ga0233431, IMG submission 179867) | Seawater microbial communities from Saanich Inlet, British Columbia, Canada - SI_118_April2016_200_MG | ecosystem: Environmental > Aquatic > Marine > Inlet | place: Canada: British...
CTGGCACTCTCGCGGTATGAGGCAGGCCTCACCAATGAGCTCTCCGTCCAGCAGGCCAGTTACAACATGGAGAGTACCCGATCCAAAATCCCCGTCCTGCAGACCGGTCTTGTGGGCGCCATGAACCGCCTGTCCGTGCTTCTCGGCCTGCAACCGGGGGCATTGAACCATGAGCTGAAACAGCAGGCACCCATTCCGGTTCCGCCTTTGAAAGTCGCCGTTGGGGTTCCTGCCGAGGCATTGCGGCGGCGGCCCGATATTCGACGTGCCGAACGTCAGGTTGCCGCACAAACCGCCCAGGTGGGCGTAGCGACGGCTGATCTGTATCCCAGGTTCACGCTCATCGGTTCCATCGGTCTTGAAACACTCTCTCTGGGAAACGTATTTTCCGCCAGCGGACTGGCCTATCTCATCGGACCCAGTATCACATGGCCGGTGTTCAATGCCGGCGCCATCAGAAGCAATATAGCGGTTCAGTCGGAACTTCAGAAACAGGCACTCATCCAATACGAATCCACCATTCTCAACGCACTTTTAGAAGTGGAAAACGCCATGGTGGCCTACGCCCAGGAGCAGAACCGCATGAAAGCCCTGAAAGCTTCAGCCCGTGCGGCGGAGCGGGCCGTATTGCTTTCCGAAAGCCAGTACCAGGCGGGTCTCACCGACTTCACCGGCGTTCTGGATGCGCAGCGTTCACTGTTCTCATTTCAGGAACAACTGGCCAGAAGCAAAGGAAACGTGACATCCAACCTGGTGCGGCTCTACAAGGCCCTCGGTGGTGGGTGGACCTCTTTTCGCCAGGAACCGGACAGGGAAACACCCAACGACGGGTCATCCAAATTTTAAAGCCTGTTTGAAAATGCTCCCCCCGGGGGATGTTCACGGGATTTCATTGCCCGGGGGTATCGGTAAAATGGCGGTCAGGAAACAATTTCCGGACCTAATAACTGGTTTCATTTTGTCGGGGCCTGTTCTCTTTCAAAGGGTCGGATTGCTTCCGACCGTCGTTCAATGGCTGCCAGCTGCCGGTCCCCTCACTCAAGGACTGAAACCCTTCAGCAGATGAGGGCTTTCTTTTAAACAAATTGGGAATTTCCATGGCAAAGCAAAAGTTCTTTCCACGCGTCATCCGGATTCAGGGGCTGGCCTTGATGATCCTGCTGTTTATCGCACCCGTGGCAGATCAAATCTGGGCGGGTGATGAAGAAGATGGATTTACCGCATTGCGGGAAGAAATGGTTTCCCGGCAGATTGAAGCGCGTGGCGTAACTGACCCGGCCGTTTTGAAAGCCATGAAAAAGGTGCCCAGGCATCTTTTTGTCCCCATCAAAAACCGGAAGCATGCTTACGGAGACTATCCGCTGCCCATCGGTCAGGGCCAGACCATCTCCCAACCTTACATCGTAGCCTTCATGACGGCAGCTTTGAATCCCGAACCGCAGAGCCGCGTCCTTGAAATCGGCACCGGGTCCGGATATCAGGCGGCGATTCTGGCGGAACTGGGGTGCGAAGTCTATTCCATTGAAATCATCGGGTCTCTTGCAGAAAGGGCGGGTGAAACGCTAAGGCGACTGGGCTACGGTAATGTCCACATCAAGATCGGTGACGGTCACAAAGGCTGGCCCGAGGAAGCCCCCTTTGACGCCATCATTGTGACATGCGCCCCCGAAAAAATCCCGCCCGCCCTGATGCGGCAGTTGAAGGAAGGGGGGCATCTGATCATACCGGTCGGTAAAACCGGTGGGGTACAGCAAATGGTGTTGGCCCGCAAAAAGGGCGACCATCTTGTTTCCCGTTCGGTCCTGCCGGTCCGCTTCGTTCCCATGGTCGAAGGATCCCCATAGGAAAACTCAATTGATGGAAGAGGTTTCGGTGAAAACCGCTTCATAGGCAACGGTCAGGATACAAAGCTGTAGGGGGACCGTTACGATAATACCGATACCAAAAAAAATACAACCGATGCTACCGATAACCCCTGCCACAGCTGATACACTCAAAAATGACCAGAAATTACCTTTGACCGTATTGAAACTTTTGAGGGTGGCAGCCCAGAAATCCATGTCCCGGTCCACAATCAGAAAAGGGCCGAACATCAAAAACGCCTGCGCCGAATAGATAAAAAACAATACCACCAGTTGCCCCACACCGGGAATCATTAAAAGAATCAGAGAACCGGCAGATACCACCAGGCTCCATCCCAACACAAAAACCACGCCGTTGACAAAAAATCTGAACCCTTTAAAAATTTGAAAAATCTCAGGTTCCGGATGCTGACGCCGCAACAGCGCCAAGGTGATAAGGAGCAGACCCGACAACATGGGGCCGGCGAGGATTCCAACGGACGTCACACTCAATATGAGCGCGATAAAAGTAGCCGGAATAAGCTTCAGCATATTTGCCCTGTACAGTCTGAACCCTTTTTCAAGCCACTCACCCAGGTTCACCATTACCTGTTTCATCGGTCTCCTCGTTATTCTCAGGCAGAATCGGTTTTTTGATTGACATTAGTGATATTTTAAGAGACTAATACCCATGTCTATAACATGGAGAAAGCGTATTTAGCATCGCCTAACGGCCCGGCAATGGTTTCTCCGACGCGATTATCTTTTAGCTTAAACCACATTTCGTGTAAATGGAAAAACCGTTGGGGATGGACTGTTGCATCCACGGCCTTACAAGTGAAGGGGAAGAGCATGCCGGATCAGAAAAAACAAGTGCCTGTTCAACAAAGCATCCTGGTCATTGACGACGATGAAACCGTTCGCTTATTGCTCCGCAACATTCTGGAGCGGGAAGGGTATCGGGTTTTAGACGCCCACGAAGGGTACGAAGGGCTCAAACAGTTCCGGGAAAACCCAACGGACCTTGTCATTACGGACCTTATCATGCCGGGGAAAGAGGGCATCGAAACCATCCGTGACCTTCGCCAAGAATTCCCCCACGTCAAGATTATCGCCGTTTCCGGCGGCGGCCGAATCGGCCCCGAGTCGTACCTCAAAATGGCCAAAGGGGTTGGAGCGCTGCGCACTTTGAGCAAACCCTTTGATCGACTGGAGCTTTTGAAGACGATCAAGGAGGTCATGGAAATGGATGTGTGAATTTCGCATTGACCATTCCCCCAACACCTCGGAAACCCGGGGGGAAGCTTTTTGGGCCTGCTTCCGTTTTCACTTGCCTCAATTGATTTTACGACTTTTTCCTATGACGGCAGCATAATCCTCGCATCACCCACCACACAGCTTTCCGGGGAACAGAAAACCGGGTTCAGGTCAATGGACGAAACCGTTTCATCCAGCGCCATGATCAGATGGGAAAAGCTCACGAGCATTCGGCAAAGTGCATCCTGGTTGATGGGTTCGGCTCCCCTGTACCCTGTAAAAAGCCGATGGGCTTTAAGGCCCGTGAGCATGGATAACACATCTTCCGGCGTGATGGGGGCCATCCTCAAGGCGGTATCCTTGTATATTTCAACACCGGTGCCGCCCATCCCCATGAGAATCACCGGACCAAACTGAAAATCGATTTTGGCACCGATAATCATCTCGATTCCCTGAACGGGCTTCTCAACCAGGACCCCCCTGGCGCCATCAAATGAATTTAACCGGTGAAAGGTCTCCGCCAGGGCCGCTTTATCATGTATGCCCAGCACAACACCTTTCACTTCCGTCTTGTGAACCACTTCGGGGGATACCACCTTCGACACCACCGGATATCCATTTTCTTCCGCAAACTTAAGGGCTTCTTCAATGGTTTTGGCCAGTGTAAAAGGGGGAACCGTTATCCCGGAAAGGGATAATATGCGTTTGGCATCAGGCTCCAGAACCCAACCAAAGCGTCTGGACTTTGACAATATCTCAAGGATCTCCGCGTTCAGCATGATTCCCTCCTCATTGCGCTGGCCATCAGAACAGCGCCTTCAATCGCCGGAGACACCGGGATATGGTTCAATTCAAATCCTTCAATGAGCATTCGGTATCTTTCAAGGTTCGGCACATAGGCCACCATGGGCTTACCTTCTCGGTGGTAGACTTCACTTAATCTGGCACCGAGGTCGGACGTGGTACCGGGCGAGTAGGGAAGGACCAGAAGCACCAGGCAATCCACCTCGGGGCTCTGGCTGAGACAATCGGCCGCCGCGACAAAATCATCATCCACGGCACTTCCGGTGAGATCTATGGGGTTTCCCGTTGCAGCGATGGTCTGCACACTGGGAGAAAGTCTCTTGGTGAGCTCCGACTGCAATCCCTGCGACAGCAAAGGGACCTTTAACCCGTGGGAAGCGCAAAAATCGACGGTCAGCGCGCCGTGGCCACCACTGCCGGTAATAATACCGATATTCCCGTTGATGGTATCCTGGTAACAACTGATCGCTTCGCAGAACGAAACCAACTCAAACTGAGTACGCGCCTCAATGACTCCGAATTGCGCCATCACCTGAGAGAACACGGCATAGTCGCCGGCAAGGGACGCCGTATGGCTCGAAACGGCCCGCCCGCCTTCCGGACTTTTCCCTGATTTCAGCACAACGATGGGTTTTTGGCATCGACAGGCAGCATTCATGAATGCCCGGCCCCCATTTTTTTTGAAGCCTTCCAGGTAAAAGGCGATGGCTTCCGTACCGGGATCAGTGCTCAGGTATTCCAGCAGCGCCACTTCGTCCACCAGGGCCTTGTTGCCGATGCTGATCCCCACTGAAAGACCCACCCCTCCATCCGCAAAATTGATCATCTGGTCCACCAGTACACCGCCGCTCTGGCTGACCAGTGCCACATTTCCGGGCTCCGGCTGTACGGTTCGCTCAGGGGGCAGAAAAAAAGTATCCACGTGCCCCGGAGAGAAAACGCCCAGGCAGTTCGGTCCTATAAACGGAAAGTCCGCTGCCAAGGCCATTTCCACCAGTTGATCCTGCAATATCGTTTGCCCCACCTCAGCGAATCCGCCGGAGATGATCACAGCACCCCCGACATCTGCCGAAATGCACTGGGCCATGGTGTCGGGCACCAGGTCTGCTCGAACGGCAATGATTGCCAGGTCCACTCTCTCCGGTATATCCCCCAGCCGTTCATAGACGCGGGCTCCCTGGAGTTTGCCCCCTTTTGGATTAACGGCAAAAACTTTCAAGTGATACCGCAACCGGTTTTTCCGATACACGATATTGGCAGGATGTCGATTGTTGTGGAGAGACACCCCGATCACCGCCATGCTCTCCGGTTGTAGAAGTCGTTTGTAGTTCATGGATACCTCCCTTGAAAGGAAAAGAACCAGCTGCAATATGGTTTTCTGAATAAATAACAGGCTTTCGCGTACAAAAACCCCCAAGTGTCATTGTCCGAGAAACGTGGGTCCGATTCATTACACAGAAAACCACACGGCTGTGAAATGAATCTGGATGAGACATTTTCTCCATCGTTCAAACTCAATGTGACACAAGGGTTGTAAAGTGTCAATCGGAAGAAAATCGGCCCCACGGCGGCAAATTTTGAAAAAAAGTAATTTGCCGAATTGCAATCCGTCAGAAAAGTCGTATTTTGTGGTTTCACATGCACAGAATTTTCCCAGTCTGGAATTGAACCGACTGTACTTTTTCGCCGCTAACTTTTTTAAGGAGCACCGACCCATGAGCAACCATCACCCATACAATTTTGAAACGGGCGTCTACAGGCCCCCGAGCGAAGGCGGGAGCGATTCCCTGCTGGTCCGGTTTACCCGAAACTGCCCCTGGAACCACTGCACCTTTTGTGGAATGTACAAGGATGAAAAATTCCAGCTGCGCACCCTGGAGGACATCAAAAAGGACATCGATGCCATGGCCCGGCTGGTCCATGACCTGAAAGAACTGTCCTCAAAAACCGGGAAGAATGATGAAATAGCCCATGAGGCCGCCATCATGTTAATGCGGCGGGTTCCGGAACTTGAGACCCACCATGGGTTTACAATGCTCTACCAGTGGTTGTTGTCCGGGGGTAAAACGGCATTTGTGCAGGATGCAAACAGTCTCATCATGAACACCGAAACCCTGGTACCAGCACTGAAATACCTGAGGGAGACTTTTCCCACCATCAACAGGGTTACCTCCTACGCCCGGTCCAAAACGCTGGCAAAGAAGCGCCCGGAGACCCTTGAAAGCATCCGAATAGCGGGTCTGGACCGATTGCACCTGGGCCTTGAATCCGGAGACAAAGAGGTCCTGAAGATGATTAAAAAGGGCGCCACCCCCGAAAGCCACGTGGAGGGGGGTAAAAAGGCCATGGAAGCGGGTTTTCAGGTTTCCGAATACTGGATGCCAGGTGTGGGCGGCAAGGCTTTTTGGGAAAACCACGCCCGCAATACCGCGGGAGTGCTCAATGATATCAATCCCCACTACATTCGCTCCAGGCCCTTTCGTCTATGGCCGGGAACCCCGCTCCATCAAGCAGCCCGTGAAAAAGAGTTTAAACCGTTGTCCCCCCGGGAGCAACTCGAGGAACTCAAGCTGACCATGGAAACGCTGGAGGTGTCATCCAAAGTGTGTTTTGATCATGCGGGCAACCACTGGAAGAACCGCCGGGGGGGGTATCTTTTCAGCCACGGTTATGAAGGGTATCAATTTCCGGAGGAAAAAAATCGGGTTCTGGAACTAATCAATGAGGGTTTGGAATGCCAACGCCATTAGCCCGGATACCTAGCGCGTCTGAACAACGTCCCTGTTTCTTCTTACGACACCGTTTCTGATATTTGTGATGGCGCTAAACCTGTCATCTCTGCCATTTCCGTTTGAGTCGAAATCGCAAAAAGCCATTATCTGATAACGATTGCGACTCGCATTATTGATAACCCTTATCCGATACCGAGTCCTGTTCCCGGCGGAAAAGGAATAAGCCAGTTCGGGAACTTCCATTGCCGTTCTCCTGGGGATATTTACAGCAAAGAACCCATCATTTTCAAGAAGGTAGAAGTCCTCTCCATCCATCAGGTATTTCAATGTTGTCAGCACGGATGCCCGTTCCGCCTTGTCCTTCCACTGTCTGTAATTCGGAATGGAAATCGCAGCCAGTATGCCCAGAATGGCAAGGCTGATCATGATTTCCACGAGGGTGAATCCCCTAGATTTCATTTTTCCCGTCTGCCCAGGCATCATTTGTCCTCCTTTCCAAACACAATGTCTGAAAATTCCTCATTCGTTGCATCCTTGAACCGCAGTTCATAGGATGCGGGGGAAAAGCGCCTGTAGGAGAACATGTCCAGAACCGACGGCGTTATCTTCTCGTACGGGAGATACTTCCCAATCAGGTCGACTAGCCTTCCCGGAAATTGCCCTTCATGGTCCCCCGCGTACGCTTCAATGCCATCATTTATGAGATCGGCCGTCAGCAAAGGGTATTTATAAGGGTCAAATGCATCCAAATCAGGAACATTCGGCCCCATATACATATAAACATTCGCCAGCAAAACAATAACGGACAAAATGATGACGGCAATCATTGCCACATGGGGTTTTTTACCTTTCTTGGCCGCCTCAGATTTTTTCTCCTCATGTGCCGTTTGTCGCTCATCTTCACCGTTTGCGGCAGCATGAGCGGCTGACAATGCGGCACATCGACTGCAAACGACACGGTCGCCGGATGTCTGTCCCCCGCATTCTTCACAAAGGGGTTTTCGGCACATACTGCAATGGCTAACAGCCTCTTTCTGGGAATGATACGCACATTTCATGGGAATGCCTCATAATCATTCAGGTACATCTCTTGAAATATGGAGTACTTGTACCATTTTCAGGCCATAGGTGTCAAATAAACATGAATCTCTTACCGCAAACAGCACCCCGAACGCAGAAAAATCCGGGTCGCGTGTCAGAACCTGCGGGGACCTGAATAATCAATTTTCCCCAAACGTGGGTCCGGGAAAAATTTGTGTTGAAATTCGTCCTAAAACAGTCCATATTATGATTTCAGTGGTATGCAAAATTTTTTCATAACCGTCAGACTTCGGGAGCATCACCGTTTTGAATCATGTGAAAACCACACCTCAAAAACCTGCGAAGCCGCCCAAGAAAACATTTCGTCTGGGCGAATATCTGGTGAAGATAGGCCTGATCGACAAAGAAACCCTGAACAAGGCCCTCAAAGCCCAGAAATCCAGCAAGAAACGGTTGGGAGAGGTCCTTGTGGAAATGGGTGTTGCCGATGACGTGGTCATCGCCAAAGCCCTGGCGGTGCGTCTTAAACTGCCCTATGGCAGGATCGACAAAGCCAATATTCCCGACGACATCATTGCGCTCATTCCCCCTGAACTTGCCGAAAAGCATGGGATCGTGCCGCTGAAAATGAAGGGAAACCGGCTCCTGGTGGCCATGGCCAACCCACTGGATCTTTATGCTCTGGAGGATCTGCGATTTTTTACGCAGCTACCCATTGATCGAGCGGTTGTCCCTTCCAGGGATATCGTTACAAGCATTGAAAAATACTATCCGAAACCGGGTCTGGGAATGAATCTGGGCACGGAATTCGGTTCAGAAGAAGATGACATTGAAGTCGTTGACAGAAGAAAAGAAGAAGAGACGTCCATCAGGGAGCTTCAGGATCTTGGGGACCTTCCCCCCATTGTCAAGTTTGTCAATTCCGTGATATCCGACGCCATTAAAGGCAAGGCGAGTGATATTCATATCGAACCTCAGGAAAAATCGCTGGTGGTTCGGTACCGCGTGGACGGCATTATGCGGGAAATCATGCGCGCGGATGGTAACATCCGTGCGGCGGTGGCGTCCCGAATCAAAATCATGTCCAATTTGGATATTGCCATCAAACGAAAGCCCCAGGATGGCAAGGCACAGGTAAAACAGGGGGGGAAAGTCTTTGATTTAAGAGTCTCATCTTTGCCCACCAGTTATGGCGAAAAGGTCACCATCCGTATTCTCAATCCGGCCACAGCACAACTGAACCCTGAAGATCTGGGGTTTTCCCCCAAAGACCTGAAATACCTCACGCGTGCCATTCAAATGCCCCAGGGCATCATCCTTGTGACTGGCCCGACCGGATCCGGAAAATCATCGACCCTGTATGCCTGTTTAAACAAACTCAATTCCCCGGAAGTCAACATTATTACCGTGGAGGATCCGGTTGAATTTGATGTGACCGGCATCAACCAGGTTCAGATTAATCCCTCCGCCGGCATTACCTTTGCCAAGGGATTGCGGTCCATCCTGAGACAGGACCCGGACATTGTAATGGTCGGCGAAATCAGGGATCAGGAAACCGCCGTCACGGCCTTTCAAGCCGCCCAGACCGGGCATCTTGTTTTTTCCACGCTGCACACCAACGACGCGCCTTCCGCCGTCGTTCGGCTCATGGATCTCGGCATCGACCCGTTTTTGGTATCGTCTTCATTGATTGCCGTAATCGGGCAACGGCTCGTGAGAAAGATCTGCGAGTCCTGCAAAACACCCCATAAACTCCCTCCGGAACAATTGGAAGAAATCAAGCCCTACATCGGAAAAAAGAAAGACGTGGCTTTCTTTAAAGGCGCGGGGTGTGAAGAATGCCAGCACACCGGTTATTCAGGCCGGCTTGGATTGTTTGAAATGCTGACCCTCACCGCTGATCTCAAAGACATCATCAGCAGTGGTATCTCCAGCGAAAAGCTCAAGAAAACGGCGGAAAAGGCGGGATATCATGTGATGTCCTTTGACGGCATTCAAAAAGCCATACAGGGGCTGACCACCATTGACGAGGTCTTTCGCGTCGCCCCGCCGGAGATCACAACTGACTCCCAACCCCCTGACGGGGACTCGCCGGATCTGGAAGATTCGATCCCTGAAGACGAGCCCGCAGCTGACGATTCCTGCATGTTCACCACCGACTGTCCCACAAAAATTCTGGTGGTTGACGACAATCTCGTGGTGCTGAAGTTGCTCCGGCACCTTCTGGAGTCGGAGGATTATCTCGTTATCACGGCGGAAAACGGCGTGGAGGCCCTGAAACTGGCGTCCACCGAAAACCCCGACATGATCGTCACCGATTATGTAATGCCGGAAATGGATGGCGTCATGCTCATCAAAAAGCTCAAAAGCAAGGCGGCCACTCGCACGATCCCTATTATGATGCTGACGGCAAAAGATGAAGAGGAATCGGAGTTGGAAGGCCTCGACGCGGGAGCGGACGACTATCTCACCAAGCCCATTGCCCGGAAACGGTTCCTGGCCCGGGTCGCACGGCTTCTGAA
>Ga0233431_1006725_pt1 | contig 10194 bp, 6 predicted proteins | sample SI_118_April2016_FD_179867 | JGI IMG/M metagenome (GOLD analysis project Ga0233431, IMG submission 179867) | Seawater microbial communities from Saanich Inlet, British Columbia, Canada - SI_118_April2016_200_MG | ecosystem: Environmental > Aquatic > Marine > Inlet | place: Canada: British...
CATTGATTAATTCTAAATAAATCAAAAATCCCACTGTTCGTGAACAGCGGGATTTTGTGTTGTTGAAATTCAGTTTAGTTCAGGAGTTGATTCATCTCCTGATAGGAGTAGTTCCGTTGCGCGGTTTCCGTGTACGGCGAGATGCCGTATGGAACATTGCACAGCCGATATTTTCCCGGCGCCTCGAGTCGAACACTGACTTCTTGTCCGGCCTTATTTGCGTAGACGACTTTAATCCTTTCCTGTGGCATGCCGGTCATGATGACTGTGTAACCACGGGTCAGTTCCTTGAAATTAGTGTCAGGATAGACTGACGTCATCCCTTCGAGATTGAAAAGGATGAACAGGGCTTTCGTGGCAGCCTTACGAGATAAGTAAGCTGCGCTTGAAGAGAACTCAACGTCTGTTTGGTTGGGATCCTGTCCCTTCAACTTAAATACAGTGTCGATGTACCAGAAGGGAAACGACTCTAACTTGACATTCACGCAGACCTTGTCTATCTCGGGTTTCACGTTGAGCCCAGCGCAGTTGAGCTGAGCGGATAGTACGAGAAGGACGAGAAAGAGACCGGAAAAGAATTTATTCATGATAATTCTCCATGGAGTTGAGAAAACGAACAATACCTTATTATATTCTATTTTTTATGTTTTGTCAACAGTTGTCAAAACATCTTCAGCAGTCTTTTTCCAACTGAATTTTTGAGCTTGAAGTAAGCCTTTTTGTTTATAAAAGTCAGTAACTCTTGGATCAGTCATATTTATAATCGCGTTTTTCAATTCATTAACATCATGTGAATTAATAAGGATGGCAGCGTCTTCGCAAATTTCACCAAGTGAAGAGTTATTTGAAGTGATAACAGGACAACCGCAAGCCATGGCTTCAAGAACAGGGAAACCAAATCCTTCGTAATGTGAAGGGAAGATGAACATGGATGCTAGGTTTAAGAAGTATCTTTTGTCTTGTTCTGGAATGTAGGGGATGTAGAGAGTAGAAAGTAGAGAGTAGTTAGTAGGATTTGACCAACCTTTTGCGCCGGTTATAATGAGTCGCAAATCTGATCCAGTTTCTTTTTTAAAAAGTTCAAACGCGCGAACAAGTGAGTCAATGTTTTTTCGAGGTTCTTTTGTTCCAAGAAAGAAGATGAACTTTTCAGGAAGACGGTATTTTTGTTTTATTTTTTTTAATTTAGGATTGTCTTTTTTAAGAACTTTATAATTATCCGCAATTCCTGAATAAATAGTTTTAATTTTCTGTATCCCCCTGTCATTTCGACTGGAGTCTCGAGCGGAGTGGAGAGACGGAAGGGAGAAATCTGTTAAGTCCCTCGCAGTGTTTTTAGAAACCGCAATAATCTTCTTCGCATTCTCAAACTTCAATCTCGGACTCATAATCCTATGCCAAAGTTTCCGTTTCCAATTCAAAAACTCAGGAAAATACTCAAAACTTAAATCATGACAAGTGATCATATATGGACAGTCTGTTGAGAAGAAAGAAATATTTGGAAAGAAAAATAAATTTATGTTGCGGATGTGCGGATCGTTTGCGGATAATGCGGATTTGTTTGGATGGTTAACTTTTTTTTCTATCATTTTATCAATCTTTGGAGCACCGAATAATGTAATTGATAAATTCAACAACTTATTCGGCCAATTAAACTTTATATAATGCACATTTTCATAATCGTAAAATGGAACTTTAACTTTTCTAAGTGAATTATAAAAAAGATAATATTGATTAGTATTATCTAGTTTGAAAAGCTCTTTTAGTAGATTGTTTGTGTATTCTCCAACACCAGTCAGTTCTCTGTCCATTAGGCATCGGATGTCGATTGCAATATTCATATATAAGTAGAGAGAAGATTGAAGATTTGCCTGCCTTGCCGTAACTCTATGAAATAAGAGTGTAGGCAGGTTAAGAAGATGGAAAATGGAGGAAAGATGAACAAACCCTTCTTTAATTTGTTTTTTCTTCAATGAATTCTCTCATCTTTTGTTTAAAAACTGCGACATCGAACTGTCGAGCATGTTCTTGAATTAGTTTTGGTTCAAAAAGCCGATGATCAAAACGAATAATTTTATCTGCCAAAGCTTCCCAGGTTTGATCTTCGAAAAAGATGCCGGTTTTATTCTCAATAATAGTTTCGAGTGCGCCACCTTTTCTGTATGCAATTACTGGACGACCAGATGCCATCGCTTCAATGGCTGTTATTCCGAAATCTTCGATTTGTGGATTCAAATATGCTAAACATCGGCTGTAAAGCTCAATTTTTTTGTCTTCGGAAATTTTACCAAGAAATTTGATATTTGGCTTTGCCATTTTTTCTAGTCGATCTCGTAGTGGCCCGTCGCCAAATATTTTTAACGGTATATTCAATCGATTGAAAGCTTTTACAAGTAGATCAAACCGTTTGTAACCAACCAGCCGGCCGCCTGCCAAAAAGTAGTCACTAATATTATCTGAAATTTTGAATTTATTCGTTTCAACTGGTGGATAGATCACTTCGCTTTCTTGATTGTAATATTTCTTTATCCTTTTTTTCACTTCATACGAATTAGCAATGAAATGATCAACTCGCTCAGCCGCAATCCTATCCCAAAGTCGAAGTTTCGGTAGGATTAATGGGAGAATTTTTTTAATTACAAAATTATATCTCAACTCATTTAAATAGTTATGACTATCTGTCCAGAGAAAGCGAGTTGGGGTGTGACAGTAGCAGATATGTTTTGTGTCAGGTGGAGTGATTACTCCTTTTGAAGAGAATGAAGTGCTAGATAGGATCAAGTCATATTCATTTAAATTAAAATGCTCAGTTGCTGTTGGCATTAATATTAAATACCACTCATACGCCTTAACTCCAAAAGGCATTTTTTGTAAAAATGAAGTATGAATTTTTTTATTTTTAAAATCAGGATCAGCATTTTTTTTATTGTAAACCAAAGTATAGGTTGGACTGTCTGGGTACAACTCTTGCAAGGTTTTTGCAACTCGCTCAGCGCCTCCGTCTTGAGCAAGGTGATCGTGGATAATCGCTGTTTTCATAGTATAGAAATTGGAAATAGGAAATTAGAAATTCGGGTAGTTCTTGTATCGTAATCACATATTTAAGAAATTGGAAATTCGAAACAGGAAATTCGGGTAGGTCTTATATAGTAATCACATAATAGTGATTTATGTTGGTAACCAGTCTGAGCTTCAGAAGTTGATTGTGCTCTTTAGTATGCTAGCAAACCCGAATTTCTAATTTCCTATTTCTAATTTCTATCTTACTAAAGATCTATACAAATTACAAAGATATGCTATAGTGATATACACAATTAATAGTCACATGGTTACAGATTTACAGATAAACATACAGATAATACGGATTAGTTTACTAATTCGCATTATCTGTACTATCTGTACACAGATCTGTACATCTGTACCCTCATCTCATATGCGCAAATTAGTTTATTTAGTCATTATTGTTGTATTTTTAGCCAGTTTTGTTACTCCCGCTAGGGCGGCTTCATTGTTAGAACGATTAAGTGGCAGAATAGTTCTTCAAGTCGAGGAACACGGCGAAGCTTGGTTTATTAGCTCAATTGATCATCAAAGATACTATATGGGAAGACCGGCTGACGCTTTTGGTTTGATGCGTGGCTTTGGGATAGGTATTACAAATGAAGACTTAACAAAAATTCAGTTAGCTGATGCTAATTTTAATGGTCAAGATTCTGATTCAGATGGATTGCCTGATATTATTGAACAAGGGCTGGGCACTGATATTAATTTAGCAGATAGTGATGGTGACGGATATAATGATGCAGTTGAAATTTTAAATGGGCATAGTCCTTTATCAACTTGGACTGGTTCAATCGTTGATAAAACTTTTTCCGCAAAACACGCCGGCAAGATTTTTTTACAAGTCGGTTCAGTTGGCGAAGCGTGGTACATTAATCCACTTGACAATAAAAGATACTATCTTGGCAGACCAGATGATGCTTTTAATATAATGAAGACTCTTGGCATTGGTATTACGAATAATGATTTAGAAAAGATTACTGCAGGCGAAATTGCAAAACCAGAATTGGAAAGCTCGGCAGATGTTCAGGATTCTGATAATGAAACTTCTCAATCAAATAACGAAGACTCGGCTGATTCTGATGACTCAACGGCTCTTGATGATAGTTCTGATGATACAGACGATGATGAAGTTGTGGTTTACATTCCTCCTGTTTCGGGAGGCGGTGGTGGTGGAGGTGGCGGATCAAGTGCTCCTGTTGTTGATGCAGTTGACGATGAGGTTGATGATGATTTACCTGTTGAAGACGTAGTTGAGGACGATGTTCCTGATGAGGTTGAAGATGAACCAGTAATTGAAGATGAAGATGATGGGATTGATCAAGGATATTATTTACAACTTGCTTACGATGAAGCAGATTGGGTAATAAGTTGTGTTCAGGACTCTGGTGCTGTTGGGACAACTCCTTCAGGCACACACGTTGATCCATATTACGCAAATCTTGGTTTGGTTGGTGTTTTAGAGCTTGAAGACTCAAGTTACTATCCTGAAGTAAAGAAGTGGTTAGATTGGTATTTTGCTAATTATAATGAAGAAGCAGATAATTTAGGCGTTGTAGGAACAATTTATGATTATATCAAAGTTGATGGCGAATATATTCCTGAATACATCAATGATGCAAGTAAAAAGAACTATGATTCATCTGATGCGTATGCAGGGACGTTCTTATCACTTGTTTGGGAATACTATCAATTAACAAATGATACTGATTACATTACAACTCATTTAGATGATTTGAAAAATATTGCAGGAGCGATTGATGCGACTTTTAATGAGACAAATCTTACTTCAGCTAAACCTGATTATAGCACGGAGTATTTAATGGATAATACAGAAGTTTATCGAGGTTACGCTGATTTTGGAGAGCTTTTAAGTTCGATAGGGGACGATCAAGCAACTTTTTACACGCAAAGAGCTGACGCTGTTGCTCTAGCAATTGAAGATACAATGTGGGCGCCTGAAGATGATGGTTATATCTATTGGCGAGACCATGAAGGCGGAATTGATTGGACAGAATTTTATCCAGACGCAAAAGCTTCATTCTGGCCAGTGATTTTTCACATGCCGATTCCAGAAGATCGTGCAGTAACTATTTATAATCGACTAAAAGTTGAACAACCAGGTTGGGTAACTTTTTCAATCAATGATTCTCCGAATGCTTCAACCTCATACATTGCGGTTTTAGCTGGAGATACTGATACGGCAGAACAGTATATTGAAAATACTCGTGAGAAATTCCCCGATCGTCGTTGGCCATGGAAAATTTCTGAAGGTGGATGGTTGATTAAGACGTTACTTGAACTTGCGAAATAGGATTCTAAATAAAAAAGGTAGCTAAATAAAAAGGTAGCTACCTTTTTATTTAGACGCGAATTATTTTTATTTATAATCGATAATATGCTATTATAGAATCAATAAATAATATAATCAAAAAGTATGAAAAAAGTTATTATTCTCATGGTTGTTGCTGTGGTGGCTTTGTCTACCTGGATGGTGCTTCCAGCAAAAGCCGGTTCGTTAGCTGATCGGTTAAAAGGTAGAATCCTTCTTCAGGTTGAAGCAAATGGTGAAGCTTGGTACGTTAATCCCAGCGACGAAAGTCGTTATTATATGGGAAGACCAGCGGATGCTTTGTCTCTGATGCGATCACTTGGTATCGGTATTACAAACGAAGACCTATCAAAAATTCAATTAGCTGATTCAAATTTGAACGGTGTTGATACTGATCTTGATGGTTTGCCTGATGTTATTGAACAAGGACTTGGTACAAATATATATTCAAAAGACAGTGACTTGGATGGTTACAGCGATAAAACAGAAATTACTAATGGGTATAGTCCATTGTCCACTTCAACAAGTTTGATTATTGATAATGATTTTGCTTCGAAACATGTTGGGAAAATATTCTTGCAAGTCGGTTCAGTTGGTGAGGCTTGGTATATTAATCCGCTAGACTCAAAAAGGTATTACCTCGGACGTCCGGCAGACGCTTTTAATATAATGAGAAGTCTTGGAATGGGGATTACTAATGTTGATTTAGAAAAAATTGCATCAATTGGGCTAGAGGAATCTCTGATTAGCGGACGTTGCGAATTACCAAAAGATAAATATGGTTGTAATCCTCTTATGAATTGTGACGTTGGAACTGTTTGTCGTGAAGGCGCATGTGTGGACGAAGTGGAAGCTCCTGATGAGTATGGATGTTATCCAGATTCTATTTGCGATGACGGTGAAGTCTGTCGGGAAGGACTTTGTGTGGACGAATTATATGCTTCAGATTCATATGGCTGTCTTCCTGGATCAACTTGTGAGGACGCTAAAGTCTGTCGAGATGGTCTTTGTGTCGATGAATGTGGATTTGATGATTTATTGGCTAATGATTCTCGAGGATACATTGATGTGACGAGCTATTCCACGTCATTAAAACTTAATCAAATTGATAACGGCGGTGAATATCTCGCCTCTGTTGAAAATGGTCTTGTTGATAATATTTATTATATGATTGGGACTTGCACAACTGGTGGTGACTTGGAATGTGGATCGAAGGACACTGATAGTAAATGCGTGAATCTTGCTGGACTTACAACCGATGGGTATCTGCAAACTCTTCCTATAAATCCTTTTTTTGAAACTTATTCTCAAACTGGTTATTATTTAATGAAGTTAGATAATAAGATAACCGTTGGTTCATGCACTCCTTTAACAGAAGACTTTATCGAAATTATAAGGTAAGTCGGATTATTTAAAATAAAAAGTAACCGAGAATACGTATTCTCGGTTACTTTTATTTAAACATTTTAAGATGTTACACTCTTGACTTCCTCTTCAATACTATCCACGGTGTCTTCAACATAATCCAGAAATCTTGTTTCAGCGACCAGTTTTCAATATAGTAAGTATCAAGTTTTACTTCTTCATCAAAATCAAGATCACTCCGTCCAGAAATTTGAGCTAATCCTGAAACTCCAGGTTTGATATCAAGAACTCGCTTGTGATGTTTTTTATATTTAGCGACTTCTCGAGGTTGATGAGGTCTTGGTCCGACAAGACTTAGGCTACCAGTCCAAACGTTGAACAGTTGAGGTAGTTCGTCTAGAGAAGTTCTCTCGATGAATCGACCAATTTTTGTTCGTCTTGGATCATTTAGAATCTTGTAAACAGGGCCTTGTCTTTCAGACTGTTTTTTTGCAAGTTCTTCTTCGTATTTAAGTACTGCTTTTTGATCGGCATATTTCTCAAACTGTTTGCCCGTGCAAAACTTTGTATACATTGATCGGAACTTAAGGACATCGAACGTTCCTTTTTTGTGAACACGTTCATTTTTGTAAATTGATGGTCCTCTGTCTTCAATTCTAATTGCAATCGCAATTAAGATCATTAGCGGTGAGAAAAAGATTATTAAAATAGTACTGAAAACAAAATCAATCAACCGTTTTATAATTCTGCCCCAACCGTCGAGTTTAGTCTTTTTAATTTCAATTAACGGTAGTCCTGCAATCATATGCATCTCAATATTAGTCGTTCGAGCTTCGAACTGTCCTGCTGTGAATTTGAAAACTAAATTGTTTTCGTTTGCAAAATCAACAAGTTGAACAGATTTTTCTCGAGAGAGTGAGGCGTCAGTTTGAATTATTTCATCAATTATTTTATTATTGTTAATTTTATTTATTTCAGCTTTTATGTCTGAATTAAAATCATCAAATCTTTTAATTACTCGGTAACCGAGTTCAGGGTATTTTTTAAAGTAATTAATAATCATGTCAGTGTTCTCATTTTTTCCAATAATAATTACATTATGCGCACCATAGCCACGAGCCAGCGCCATGTTTTGGAATTTCCGAATAATTGCTCGAGTAATAATTACAATGAAGATGCTGAGTACCCAAGCTATTAAAACAATAAATCTTGAATTGAACAGTTCTCGCACAAAAAACATGTAAATAATAACAGCAGTCATCCCGGTGGAGCAGGCTAAAATGATTTTACCGATTTCATCAGTGATCTTTCTTTTCTCAAATTTATACAAACCAGACCAAGTGAAGAATATTAACCAGACAAGCGATAGGGGAATGATGATTGATAAGTATGTATTAAAATTTAAATCAAAAATAACAGGACGAATATCCTGCACAGTCTGTTCAAACCGAATAAAGTAAGCCAATATTCCAGCTAACAGTATTGATAAGTAATCAAATGGAATTTTTAAAAATGTGAATGTTAACTCTGAACTTTTTCTCATAGAGGGAAGATAGGGGAAAGAGGGGAAAGATGGGGCTGAACCCTTCTTAACTCTTCTTACCCTTCTAAAATCGTTGTTGTCGCACTAGACGTGAATTACTATCAAATAATATTATACCAAAAAAGCTCTAAACATGCGAGTAAGCCGGATTCTGTTTACCCCGATGCTCGAGAGCGGCGGGGTTAATCATCATCTGTCTAGTCTTAAGATTACTCTTAAGCTCAAGCGGGCTACCAAATTTGCCCTTGCACTTAGACAAGTATTTAGCCGTTTCACCCTCTAAGTTTCCTCAGAGATTAATCCCGAAGGATCTCTTGAAAATTGCTTTTCAAGACGTCACTGCTCGCAACTCTACCTCACGGTCGAAGGGGGTTACCCTCTGTCCATGTTAATTAAATAACCAAGTGTCCGGACTTTTCTCCATCCCACGTGCTTGCCTGTAATGTTGGACTAATTTCAAATTCTAAAGTTTGAAGTTTGTTTTTTGGAATTTGCCTGCCAGTTGAAACCTTGTGTAGACTGGTTTGTTATTTGTAATTTGAAATTTGGAAATTCCATCCCTTTATCAAAGGGAGTTATTACAATCAAACAGGCGGGATGGCGATGATTCTGCTTGTTTAGAGCTTGGTTTATTATAGCAAATATGTACGAGTTTGTCAATGTACTTGTTCTGACCGTTTAAGCAAAATAATGTGTGGATAAAAGTCGTCAAATTAGGCAAAAAGTGATATAATATAAAAAAGCGAATATCAAGTTTGCTGGTTTTAAAAATATAAAAATTATAATTTTATGAACTTCTTTAAGAAAATTTTTAATAAAAAAGAATCTTTATCAAAAACAGAAAGAACTCATTGGCGACGAGATGAGAGGGTTGTTTTATTGGTTTGTTTGGTTGTGATTGTTGGTGCTGGGATGGTGATTGGGGATTCTTTTAAGGGGGGCAATCCTGTAAGCGCTGCGGCTCCTGCTACTTTGGGGGGGCAAACTCTTGATTGGGCTCAGCAGGGAGATTATTTTACGGATATGGCTGAAGACAGTCAAGGTAATATCTACTATGTTGGCGATGCTAATTGGATAGTAAAATGGAGCGTTGGTACAGATATCTCTGAAGCGACCAAATACACAATTACACAACCCTATGGATTATACGTGGCTTTAAGGAATATTTATGTAGATTCAAGTGATAGTGTCTACGTAATGGGTTATAACGTTAGCAATGGTTGGGATTTTGATATTGATGGAAATAATAATCATACTAGTTATAGTGCTTGGAATTATACTTATCCTACTGCTCTTGTTATTAAGTATGATTCTGATTTAGCGTATCAGTGGTATCATCATGAAGGGAACTCAAAGGCATATTGGACAGCTGGCTGGAAATTTCCTGATTATAGTCCTTTCATGAATTATTTTTTAAATAGTGCAAAAACTTCTTTAGATCATATTTTTACTTCAGGATATGATTGGGGTTGGCTTTTTACCGGTAGCTTAGCTAATAGTAGTTGGATTGAAAAAGCTCGTGCACGAGAAATAAATCAGGACGAAAGTATGAGGCTCGCGGATGTTGTTCGAGATGATGATTATTACTATCTTATTGTTGATGTTGCTGGTACTAGTTTGGGTGGCAAAACTACGGATTTGGTAGTGGCAAAACTACTTAAAACGGATATTGATTCTTTAAATACGGATTCAAGTTATGAACTTAAAGATTATTTTAATGCTCATAGTAGTCAAGTATTGTCACTAAACAGTACGGGGGTAAAATTATATAGGAACGTGTATAATGTTGAAACAATTGGAATTAAGTCTTACGTAAAAGACGGCAGACTATATGTGGCTGGAGGAACAAAGGATGATGGTAATTATGATACGGAGTTATATGTAATTAATTTAA
>Ga0233431_1006727_pt1 | contig 10191 bp, 12 predicted proteins | sample SI_118_April2016_FD_179867 | JGI IMG/M metagenome (GOLD analysis project Ga0233431, IMG submission 179867) | Seawater microbial communities from Saanich Inlet, British Columbia, Canada - SI_118_April2016_200_MG | ecosystem: Environmental > Aquatic > Marine > Inlet | place: Canada: British...
TAGTATTCATAATGACCGTCAAGAAATCTCTCAATATTTCAAATTCTTTTGATTTTGATTTATTAAAATGAGTAATAGCGTTTTTAATCATATTTGAAATTGCTGTTTTGTCTTTAAGAAGACCCCACTTATCTAGTAATCGATAAAATTCTGAGTCTTTGAATGGTTCCATGAATTGATCCATTTCAATTCCTTTTGTCTGAAGTTTTTCAGGATGTTCTATTAAATGACCATGAATCGGCTATGCGAACAGATCGAGTCAAAATACATTGAAACAAGGTAAATGGTCAAGAATATATCAAATTTTGTGCACTATCCTTTGAAACCAGGCTACTATATCGCACCTTTTTGTCATATCCGGTCAAAATGATGCTTAAAAAATTGAATTCTTGAAATTAGTATATTCTTCGCCTTATTATCCTTACTAATAACAGAACTCATTCCCCCATCCTAGATCAGGCATTTCATGGTGGAACCTAAATCAATAAGAACCTGTGAACCGGAATAACGGTCATATCCCCAGGTATGGCATTCAAAGCCTTGAAAATTGGATAAATTTGTCGTAAAGAATCAATAAGAGGAAATTCAAGATATGGCCTACTAACATCCCTTGGAGAGAAGGGAAATGGTGGTTACTGAAGTTATAAATCGGTATAATGCTTGCGGTTTTCTTGTTGGGTTTAGCTTGGGATTCATTCGGCTGATTCCTAATCAAGTGGTCAATTCGACTTGTCCATGGAAAGACGAGAAAAGGTCGAGTATAAAGTTTTACTATTTCAAGAACTACATCATGAATTCGATATGGATATTTATGAAAAGTGAGTTTTTGAAGTTGCCCTTTGTTTTCAAAATGTAATTGATTTTTTTATAACAGCAGGAGGGTAATTTTGGCTAATTCAAGAAAAAAAGCCAACCAAAAGGATGTTCAAAGAAAAAAGAGGCTTCAGAGAAAGAAAGAAAAGCAGGCTAGAAAATTTCAGAAAACGAAAGATTTCCTATCATTTGATTTCAAACCTTATGATGAAAATGGAGTGTCAGAGGGTTTCGTAACAGAAGTTAAACGAATTCTGAAAGGATTTAGGCTGAGTGATCGAACGGTATTTAGTAACTCACAATCTAGCTTTTTTAAATCCGTCAAAAAAAAGGGGATTGATTTTGCGGTCAATAATGTGAGACCTGCCAATCATAAATATCTTTCCTCTAATTTAATTTCCAAAAGTGATTCGGAATTCGGAAATAGAAAGAAAGTTAAGAATTTAAAGAATGAAGAATTCAAAAATTTATTGCGATCCTTTTTCCGCGGGTTGCTCAGTGAAATTTTATTTTCTGAACTAAAGAAACAAAAATTGTTGGAAAGATATGTTCCACAAAATATGGTTTATCTTATTCCCGTTGAAAACAGCTTTGATGTAGTATTTAAAGGGCTTTCAAGGGTAAGAATTGATATACATCAAATTTACTATTCTTCAAATCGTCCTAAAATAGAGGTCAATGGAAAAAAGTGGATAGTTGGCTTTACTCCCCATGCGATTGTGAGGATAAGAGGGAGAGGTGTTGAAGATTGGACTACCTTTGCTGGAGCTGGTGATGCATTTGCCTATCTCAACAACTGCAATTATTTTGAAGTAATTAAGGGGAAGTACAAAAACAAAGAGCAGTATTATTTTACATTTTACGAGGGGTGTTCGCCAAACTATTTTTCTGAGCAGTATGCTATAAATATTTTGGATGATTATGACCATAGAAAACAATACTATTACCGCATTGGATATTGTCCTATTGCTTTCAATAGTGACGGCATCAATGATATTGCCTGTGGATTAACGATGTTACCTCCTGGGGGGAAGTATACACCAGAGTGGGATCTTTGTGAAAACTCTAATCTGCCATGGCGAGAAAAACGAAAGATTCTTCGCAGGGTTAAGAATTCGTTTCTATTTTCGGATTTGATTAAGACACAGGATTTTTCTGGTCTCAAATGGTTCCATGACAATGGTATATCTCAAGTAATTACACTTTCTGAAAGTCCTTATAGAGAAATTGTATTAAAAAAAGATTATCTTGCTGGCTCAAAATTTAATGGCCAAGGGGTTTCTAATTACCCGGATGGTTCAAAATATGAAGGTCAATTCAAAGACGGTAAGACTCATGGACATGGGATTCTTACTGAGTCTGATAGTTCAAAATATGAAGGTGAATGGAAGAATGGTATATACCACGGACAGGGGATTTTAGAATTTTCTGACGGTAAGAAATATGAGGGTGAATTTAAAGACGGTGTACCTCATGGACAAGGAAAAGTAACACATTCAGATGGTCAAACATATGTAGGTGAATTTAAGAATGGAATATTTAGTTTAACAAGATAAGAATTTATCATAAGAGTTTTGCATATACAGCCACAACAATACTACTTTTTCGAATTATTCAAAAATATTCACCCGTGTCTAATATATTTGATTCACAGGCATCTTGACAACATCATGAATTTAAAGCTATTTTCTCCGAACACAATCAAGAAAGGAAGATAGACCATGAAATGTGTAATCTGTGGCATCGAAGTGAAATCCATTCAAGATGCAATTGATCAAGGATGGGTTCCATATTTCCATGATGGTCAAATTGAATACGGTCCTGCCTGTTCTGAATGCTCAGACGCCCTTCTGAAAATTGATGAGGATGGAGAGATAGAGTTAAAAGAACAGTACCAAGGAAAAATCAGTTACAAAGAAAACTTTTTCCATGACGCTTCGGAAGAAAGAATCCTGATCGGTATTGCTATAGAAAGCACCGTGCAAAGTATTTTAAATTGAGGTTACGATAAATGACAATAACCAAAGCCAGCCTGATAAATGCCATTTGTAATAATTCAAATATCCCAAGACAAGAGTCCTCATCCGCAGTTGAATCCCTCTTAGAAATAATAAAACAAACCTTGGCATCCGGGGAAAATATTCTAATTAGTGGCTTCGGGAAATTCTGTTTGAAGGATAAACGAGAGCGACGCGGCAGAAATCCTCAAACCGGGGATGCCATGATGATGGATGCCAGAAGAATCGTAACTTTCAAATGCTCCAATTTGATGAGGGATAAAATCAATGGGAAAGGGTAATCCAACTCTATAAATATCCCGCAAACTATTAATTGGCACCAGCGAGGATTCCATGGGAAATGGCGAAATCAAAGAATTGAGGAAAGAAACCCGGAAACATTTTCATTGGCTTTGGGAAATAGCGAAAACCGGGGATTTGGATTTACTTTCCGGGGAAGAGAAATGGATGGCGAAAGTCATGCTGGAACATAAAGATCAATATTTCAACCAATTTGAAATGGCTGACCTGACTTACGACCACGAATATGATGTTGATTCCGAAGAAGATCCCTTCCTCCATGTTATGCTTCATTCGGCTGTAGAACGTCAGTTAGAGGCCAAAGACCCATAGAGGTTTACCAGTTCTACAATTCCATGAGAAAAAAGAAGGCCTCACACACGATACAATCCATCTCATAGCGGCAATCATGACACCGTTAGTGCTCGAAGTGATGCAAAAGTTAAAAGATTACGATGAAGATAAATATTTATCATTATTAAAGAAATATAAAAACAAGCGACCTGAACAAATATTCGAGGCCCTGGAGAAAAGTCTTTGGTTTGAGAGTCGATGACAACATGAAGAAACTGGCATCAATCATATTATCCCTAGCCTTGATTTTTCTATGCACCGGCCCTGCCTTCCCCGCTGACCGTGGCAACACAACCATTCAATCGTTCACCAAAGCCAAGAAAATTCTGTTGCGGCAGGTTTACAAAGATCACCGGACAACATTCTATTGCGGATAAACGCTTGAGTGCACTGCTCTCTTCTCTTCTTCAGCCCTGGTAAATGACATAAAAGGTGGGGAAGATCGTTAAGGACATAAGACTTTCCGAATTATTTCTCTTGACATCGTAAAAACCATGAATTACAGTGTCCATGTTACGTTATACGGGATCATAAAAAGAGGCAAATGAAAAAATATTTTCTGACCAAAGAGGTAGCGCAGGTTCTCGGAGTAACCCAGCGAACACTAAGATTTTATCTTGAAGAAGAGCTCGTCCACCCCGAATTAGGTGATCTGGGTCGGGGGAAAGTTCGCAGGTACACAAGGCGCGACATCATATTATTTTCTTTCATTAGGGAGCTGGCCACTCATGGTTTAAAGATCGGGAAAATCAAGGGCATACTTGATTTGTTGAAAGTCCACGCTTTTTATTCGGATCCTGATGCCAATAATCCACAGGATTTGGAGAACCCCAATAAAGAATGGATTGATTTTCTGGATATGAGGGAACTGGAGGACGACAGTATTCGGGTCTACGTTGTTATTTCCAATTTTCACAAAGACCCGCTGCCTATATTTAGCATCGTTGAGGATGAGAGAAAGAGTGTAATCCTGAGAGTTTCTGACATGATGAAATGTTCGTCTGTCTTAACAATAGACGTAACTCACTTGTTTAAAAAAGTGGCAAAATTGTAAAAATTTTTGAACAGAGAACGCCGTATTGCGTCACACGGGGACCATGCTCCGATCTTTCTTTTTAGCACAGCCTTTGCTCTTAAGTATTACGAAAATTGCAATGGAATAACAATAAGGTAACGGCACAAGACACACCCTGATCTTTGACAACTGAATACCAGCACAACAATACCAAGACCTGCGGGGCCGAGGGCAGGAGAGAGTAGCCCATAAAAAACCGCTTGTGAGTTGCGCTGGGGCCGTGGATAACACCCTGGCCAAAGAATAAGAGTGTAAGTGGGAGGCAAGCGCTTGCGTTGCTGAAGGCGCCGAGAGCCCCCTGGGTCGATGAGAAGGCTGCATCCATCCAGGTAGGATGGGAACCGGAAATCCCAAAAAACAGTTATTTAACGAAGAATTGCATTACTGAAAAAGTTCAAAAGGAGAGAAAAATGAAAAAAATCGATCTTTTCACGAATAGGTTTCACGAAAAAATCTGCGAAAATCTTTTTCGGGCAGATTGAAAAAGCCGGTGTCAAAAAGATAATCGACATCCGATTGAATAACGCTTCACAGCTTGCGGGGTTTTCCAAAAAAGATGACCTGATCTATTTTTTGAAGACAATATGCGGATGTGGCTATAGGCATGAAACGCTTTTAGCACCAACAAAAGAAATACTGAACAGTTATAAAAGGAAAAACATTAGTTGGGCAAAATACGAAAAGCGATTTAATGCTTTGCTAAAAGTAAGAGAAGCTCATGCGTTAGTACGTCGATCAAAACTTCACAGAACTTGCCTCTTATGTAGCGAACCAGCTCCTGATAATTGTCATAGAAAGCTTGTTGCTGAATGTTTTAGAGACCACTTCAATAACATTTCAATAACGCATTTATGAGGTTAATGGCGTGCCCTATAAGGGGACTTAGGAACCATCAACCAAATCACCGAATTTGAGGTGATATTTCAACTCCCAGTTTGGAGGAAAGAATAATGAGAAATTGGAAACCGACAGAAATTATTGTTAACGAAAAGGTGGAAGATGACTCCGTGACAAAATACGTCTTAAAGAAATGCAAGGGCGTCCCTGTCAGGGAAGTCGATAATGGCAAAGCAACAACAATCGTTGATGCATCTGAGGTTCTCAAGGATACCGGAACCATGCTTGAAAAAATATTGGCCGGGAAAAATGTCCTTTATATTGGCCCTACCGGCAATGATGTTGTGGATGTTTTCACCATGCCTGATGATCGAATGATGTGCCCTCACTTCGACCGACTGAAACTGGCATCGAACGGTTGTTTTTATCAATGCGATTGGTGCTATTTGAAACTGACTTATCGGGCCGCATTTCCATTTATCGCAATCAAGACAGGATACAACAAGATTAAGCGACAGCTCGGGAAAAGACTCGAAAAAAGCCAAACCCCTATCATCTTTAACTCTGGAGAAATGGCGGATTCCCTGGCACTGGACCACTTGACCAGAGCAGGACGGGAATTCATTCCATGGTTTGGAAGAAGTGGGAACGGGTACCTATTTATGCTGACCAAGAGCGACAACGTGGATGACATTTTGGATTTGGATCACAACGGTCATACGATTGTTGCGTGGAGCATGAACAACGCCGCTGTTTCCCGGAAGTACGAGATTGGAGCCCCCACTTTCAGGAGAAGGCTTGCGGCTGCCAGAAAAGTCCAGGAAGCCGGGTATCCACTAAGGATCAGGCTTGACCCTATCGTTCCTTGCGAAGGCTGGCAATATGCCTATGCCGAAACCATTAAAGAGATTTTTTCATCCGTATCCCCGGAAAGGATCACTCTTGGGACTTTGAGGTTCGAAAAAGGCTTCTACAATATGCGAAACACTATTTTTACCACCGGTCATGAACTGCCAAATCTCATGGAAGAAATGACACCCATGTTTACGCCTAAAATGTTCCCGGGGAATAAACACCCCAAGGCAGGAAAATACAGCTTCAGTGAGTCGAAGCGCAGCGAAATTTTCAGATTCGCTATTGGAGAAATCAGGAAATATTCTGATTGCCGTATTGCCCTTTGCAAGGAATCAGAGAATGTTTGGAGTGAGCTCGGACTCGATTTATCCCGATGCAGTTGTGTTTGTCAATTTGATTATGCCGAAATGATGTCTTGTTAAACCCTAACTATATAATAGGAGTGTGCACATGAAACTTTTGACGGTAGACCTTAAGAAAAAATTTGCGAAAATTGGCTCTCAGGATAGTGTAGAAGATCCGTTTATTATTGCCAAATATTTTATATGTTTTTCTGATTGGACCTTTTATGCCACTGAATTTGACCCTACCACCGAGATATTTTTTGGGATATTCAGTTATGCGGACCAAATGCATTGGGGAACTATCAGCCTCCATGAGCTTGAAAACATAGGTTTGATGGGGGGCAGGATTAAGGTTGAGCGAAATACATTTTTTCAGGGTATTCGTCGAATGAGTGAGGAGTTTGGTAACCTCAAAATAAGTTGAACACCGAAAACGCAGAGGTTGTTTTTGAACGAAACTTACTTGAATTTGAGGATCGGTTTTGCACTGAGGCACTGAGGCCAAATGTATCGAATTCGAGAGCGTTGAGATGATCAAATCTCATTTCATTGGACTATGGGATATTATTTGCCAAGAACTCTTTTTCGATACATCTTCCTCTGAGATTCGCGGCGACTGGCTTTATATGCCTCGGGATCTTTCTTTCTAAGATCCGATTGACGGACTCTACCGCCACATTTTACCTGGCAGTATTTCTTCTCTTTGTGCGTAGAAACAAACCAACGCGTGCAACCTTTGCATTCTCGGAAGGCAGAGAAAGGGACACCTTCTATCAAAGATATAAAACACATCTTGATATAGATATTTTTGCTGAATGACACTTTATTAAAGCCGAAATCAACTTCGACCTTCACAGTTTCAATCTCATGACAATTTTTACCGCTAAACCTACGCTCCTTGATCCCCGACTTAAGACTCTCCCATAAAGGTTTCAGCTCCTGGAAATATTGCATTACGTTTTGGCTTGGCGTGGTCTGGAATTCTTGAGGTTTAAACATATCATCACTCCTAAACATAGCTTCCACTTGAGGCCCTCCCCAATCGCTGACCTCATTTGGTCCTACAAGATCGAATGATTCGTTCATAATTCTCACTGACTGCTGACTCAAAAGATTGTTTTTTAGTCCCTCACCCAATGTTTTGATCTTTTCAGGATTGCTTTCAAGTTCACTTTCAGTCAAGTCTTCTTCGAGGAAATCCTCAATAACCCATCTGATAGATAGAATTTTTTCTTTTTCAATCGCATTGGCTTTGCTTTTCGACATGATAATTACGCTCCCAATATGGATAACGGCTTTTGATTGATTTGTCCAAAATTCATGTTATCCAGATTTTATTGATATATCATATGTTTATCCGTATTTTCCCGTTGACAACAAGGAGTTCTGTGGGTATATTACACGTTATCGCATGCTTTTTCAAGCATTAATGAGGCATTTGGGGAATGTTTGACAATAACAGCTCGGATAACAGAATAAGCAGCTACTTTTACCCGAACAGAAAAAGACCACATAGATAATCCGTTTAGCCAGAGAAGAAGCACTGGAGCATACCTTCGGGGAGCTTCTTTACATTATAAAGGGAGAAGTATGGGCTTAATTAATGACATGGTCCGAAGCAGCACCAGCAGTTATGGCATTGGGCAATTTAAATTTGATGATCAAGATCCCGAAAGCAAATATCTGCTTCAGCAAATCAATCGCAATCAGAGACGGCGATGGAGAAAAGAGAGCAGGGTTCCTAAACAGGTCCTTATGGTTTTTTGGAATTGGGAACTCAAGATCGAAAGTGCGCCCCCTACAACAGGAATGGCTCTGGACAGATTTCTAGAGCTTCTCTGGGAATTCTTGCGTACGTGCTCAGAAAAGGAAACAGGGGGTGCAGCGTTAACCCTTTATCTTGAAACTGTTCGATCGGAATTGATGTCAATCGGCAAAGGTAGGATCAGCTCAAAACGACCATCGCTTAAACTGCCGCTGTAGTAACCGGAAATATAAATTTATTTGAAATGGAGTATTTGACAAATTCGGAGGTTCTGATACCATGTCCCTAGATAATACTGGACATTCAAAGATCTTAACCCGGGAAGAGGTCTCTCATATTCTGAGAGTTCACCCGACGACCATAACTCGTTACGCCATGTCAGGTGAACTCAGTAGCTATCTGATTGGCACCCGACGGTTGTTTAAGGAAAAGGATGTCTGGGCGTTCTTTGAAAATCAGGCGGATAGAAAATGTGTTGCTGGAAAGGGGCAGTAATCCATGGCAACCGTTCATATCCAGACTAGAAAGAGAAAAAGTGGTAACAGCTACGTGGTTTATTTCAAAGATCCTGCGACTTCCAAATTGAAATACTTCAAAACCTTTCGAAAGAAAAGAGAGGCACAGCAGGCCGCGAATGATTTGAGAACTTTAATAGATACCGGAAAAACTCATGAGATCCGGAAAAATAGAAGTAAGCTCAATTTTTTAACTTTCGAAGAGGTCGGACGTTTACTAGTAAAAGAGTGGAAGCGGCGTTTGGAGGAAAAAGACCTGAAACAGAAAACTTTTGATGAGTATTGCATTCGGTTACGGGTTTTGAATCGTACTTTTGGGAAAACCTTGCTATGTGAGATATCTCTGGAAGGTTTAGAGGATTATGTCAGTAAGATTGCGTCGGTGCACAGCAATGTGACAGCCAATCGCTCCCTGTCGGTTATCAGAAAGGTTTTCGGGCATGGTTTAAAGCTCAAAACCATAGTAGATGACAATAGTAAAAAAGTAGGGTTCCTGAGTGAAAAAGATCATATTCGCAACAGGTTCCTCCTGCCAAAAGAACTTGAAACATTAATCGAGGCCGCTAAAACGGTTAGGGGAAAACACTATCTCCCAGCAATGATTTATTTAGGTGCTGAGCACGGAGCGTCAAAACAGGAGGTCCTTTCCCTGAAATGGGGTGACATCTCTTTCAACTATGGCGAACTGGGCTTAATCAATTTTTTCCGAACCAAGAATATGAAGGAGCGAACCGATAACCTTATGCCAAAAACAAGGGAAGCTCTTTTAACTTGGCGAGATCACCAAGTATGGGCGCGGCACAGAAAAAAGGTAGAAGACAACGGATCAGATTTGGTGTTCTGCCGTTTGAATGGGGAGGCGGTCAAAAGGTTTGATAGTGCGTGGAGAACAGCACTGAAAGTCGCTGGAATAAATAATTTTCATTTTCATGATCTGCGCCACACTTTTTGCTCAAACCTGCTTCTCTCTGGGGGGTCTCTCAAAGACGCCAAAGAGATGATCGGCCATAGCGATATTTCGATGACCGACAGGTACGCGCACTTAACCCCGGAACATATGCGTGCTAGGCAGAAGGAACTTGCCAGACATTATGCCAATGGTAAATAGGATAGTGGGTTACACATAGGTTACACAAAAGAGAAAAAGGGGTGGAAAATGAGAAAGAGATTGTTAAGCGCATGCATAAATAGCTCTTTTTATTAATTTTTTGGTCGGGGCGAGAGGATTTGAACCTCCGACTCCCTGCTCCCAAAGCAGGTGCGCTACCAGGCTGCGCCACGCCCCGTAAAGATTTTAGATTGGACAGGAAAGTCTAGTCACTTGAAATCGTAAAAT
>Ga0233431_1006728_pt1 | contig 10189 bp, 7 predicted proteins | sample SI_118_April2016_FD_179867 | JGI IMG/M metagenome (GOLD analysis project Ga0233431, IMG submission 179867) | Seawater microbial communities from Saanich Inlet, British Columbia, Canada - SI_118_April2016_200_MG | ecosystem: Environmental > Aquatic > Marine > Inlet | place: Canada: British...
TGTCCTCCTGGAGGTGGGTTTCCGGTGTCTTCGTCAACACCATAGATCCCCATTTTCCAGAGGCACCGCAAGTGACAATGTGGCAGAACACGGCTGATTTTCCGCCGTTTTTATGCAACCAGAGGGATAACTCTACTCTCGCCGGATAGGGGGTCAGGTGACGTCGTAACGGAGGAAGAACAGATAAGCCAGCATGAAGAAGAAGACGTTATAAATCAGCAGCAGTAGAACATCGAAGAGCGCCGCGTTGAGACTGTCGTCCAGAGGCTCTTCGAACATCTCGAAACGCGGCAACTCATCCGCTTTGAACCAATCCTTGTCCTTCACCTTGGTGCCGCTGGGAGAAAACTCGATTACTCCGGATCGATAGAAACCGCTCCGGTATTCCTGGTAATGCTGCTGGTAGCGCGTAATCGCCTGGTAAAACTGCTCGAAGAGCACCGGGCCGGTGCCGGCCAGGCGGGTCATGGCCAGCAGCGAGCAGGCCGAAGGGGACAGGCGCGCCAGATTTTTTCCCAGTTCGACCTGCGCACTCGTCTTCTCTTTGTAGAACTTCTCCAGTTTGTCTTTCCGCTGCTGGGTCTCCTGCCGCATCTTCTCGTAGTCCTGCCGCCCGTAGACCTGCCGCTTCTGGGCGATCTCCATCAGCAGGCGCTGCTCCTCATCGATGGCCCGCTTCTCCGCGTCGATCACCTGGCGCGACGGGGCCGGAGAGAGCAGTTCGGAGACGATCGGAGAGAGATTGGGGATGACCAGGATGAAGCCGATCCAGACCATCAACGATACGAGCAGCGCCGTGGCCGTGCGATGGGTGAGGGTGGAGATCAGCAACCCCAGCGTGTAAAAAGTCGAGATGTAGAGCAGGGCGACCGCCGTGATGAGCAGGAATCGCTCCAACCCATCGCCGTCGGCGCCCAGACTTCCCGAGACGTACACGTACACAAATCCTCCCAGCACGGCGACGATGAAGGGCACCGCGATCGACAGATATCCCCCGATCCACTTGCCCAGCAGTAGTATATCCCTGGGGACCGAGTTGGTGAGCAGCACCTTGAGCGTGCCCCGCTCCTTCTCGCCGCAGATCGCATCGAAGACGAAGACCAGAGCCAGCAGGCTGATCACTATATTGACTACATAGGCGAAGTCGGGCGTCTGGAACGTCTCTACGAGGATATCCTTACCCAGGCGCTCCTCGCTGCTCGAAAAAAAGGAGTAGGTCACCGACGGCACCCGCGTCGGCAGGCTGCCCTCGACCCCTCTGGCCAGAAGCCCCATCTGCCTGGGAGGGCGCGCCCCGAAAAAGGTGGCCCGCTGCATCTCCCGAAACTGCTCGTCCGCATCCTCGATCTTCTCCAACCCGTCGATCGTCTCCTGTGTCTTGTTGACCTCATTGGTGAAGACCTGGAAGCGCTCCTGATATTCCCCCGTCATCAGCAGCACGACCAGCGGCACCAGCAGGAAGAGCAGGACGTAAGTCACCGCGAAACGAAGACTCAGGACGTTGTGCGCAATTTCTTTTCTGATGATGAGAAAGAGCATAGACCTTCCTTTCGCCTACTCGAACAGGAGGAGCCCGAAGGAGCCGACCTGGTGGTACTCTCCATAGGTGTAAACCCACTGGCTGCTGTGTGCTTTATCGCGGAAGTCGCGGGTAAAGTTGGCGCCCCAGACATCCCCCGACTTCGGTGCAAGCAGGTTTTTCTGGGCAAAGGGGATCCGGCACTCCAGAGACCAGAAATCCGCCCCGATGTGGGTATCCACTTCCATCTCCACGCTCCAGGAGCGATCCTGGGTCCGCAAACCGTTTTCGTGCGCAGCGTCGAAGATCGTCCCTACGCTGTTGACGATGATCTGCACGTAACTGCGCCAGTCCAGATTGGCATCGAGGAAGATCTCGACGCTGTCCTCCAGGTAAACCTGGTCGTCCCGCTGCGTTTTCTCGGCGAGGAGACTATCCGGCATCGCATCGTAGCTATAGAAGCCCAGGTACAAATCGTCTTTGGTGCGACCGACGTACACTCTGCTCTCCATATCGGCGGGCAGCACCTGACCGCGGTAGCCCAAAAACGGGAACGGAGCCTGCGTCGCTTGCCCCCAGGCCGGATCGTCCAGGCGCCCGTCGTCAATGACGGGCGCCTGTTTCAGCACCGGCACGGACAGCGCAGCTCCAATCTCGAGCATCTTCTCCAGACCGCGCTCCTTTTCGACATTGTCCATGAAGAAACGCGCCTGGCGATAGCGGGCTTTCCAGCTCAACGGGGCGTATTCGAGCGCCTTTGCATACAGACTCTCGGCCTCTGCCAATTGAGCTTTGGCCACCTGCTGAGTCGCCTCATCGAGCATGGCATCGACCTGGACCTCCAGGCGCAGCATCGCCTCCAGGCGCACCCCATTATGTTCGCTTCGAGCCAGTTCCTGGGCCAGCTCGTCCAGTTCTTCACCCAGTCCCTCGGGCAACTTCTTGCTGATGATATTCAGCGTCTTCAACGCCTCGAATCGAGGTTCGGAAACCGTGTCGCGCACCACTTCCATCAGCGCATCGCTGAATTCCGCTCGCTTGAGCATCCCCAGCTTATAGGCGATGCGCCCCCGGACCCGGGGGTTCGGATGAGAGGTGAGATGCCGCCGAATCTCGCCCACCAGGTTCTCGTCGTCGATGCGGAGCATCAGCATGACCAGCACTTCGGCCATCACCGGATGCGCCCTTTCGAAACGCGGATCGTCCATCGCCTGAAGCAGCGGCCCGACCGATCGCTTGGGTTGTAGCAACAGCTCCTGTATGGCCACATCTTGACCAGCGTTGCCCAATTGCTCCAATTGATCCTCGACCGATGGCCCACAACCCACCCAGATGCCAACTAGAACGAGATACCCCAATCTCGTCATTTCACTCTCCCATTTTCTGATTGCCCATAGCGCGTCTTATTACCATCAAAAAATGACTCTCTACTTATTTATGATGCGCAAACGGCGTAAAAAGGCCTGTTTTTTTTCTCACCACATCTCTCTCAGGCGCTCTGATGTGGATCATTTGATCTAATGGTTAAGATCCGTTCCAGCAAAGGACGCATAGTCGAAATAAGAGTTCCGGCAAAAAGCTGTAAATTAATACCCAACTTTAACTTAACGTAAACGTAAAAGTTATACACGAAGTCAGAATCGATGAAAACTGTCCCATTTTTTGAGGCTGGAATTTTTACCAAAGATACCTCTTGACATACCTTCTTTTTACTTCTTTTTTTCTAAATTGTAATTTGACCAAAGTTATAACCAATACAAAGTTTGGCTGTAAAGTCCAGACCAGAATTCGAGTGCCAGGAGCCACGGTGCAAATCAGAGAAATCAGCCAACAACTGCAGCAATGCGGCATTCGCGCATCACATCAGAGGATACTCATATATGGGTATCTCCTGAGCCATAGAATTCATCCAACTGTAGACACCATCTACGGCGAGATGTCCAAGACATTACCTTCCCTCTCCAGAACCACAGTTTATAACACCCTCAAAGCTTTTGCAGATCACGGCCTTGTCTCAACCATAACTATCGAGGGAAACGAAAACCGCTACGATATCGACACATCCGATCACGGACACTTCAAGTGCTCGCATTGCGGACACCTTTACGACTTTGATATCAGCGATGAGAATCTCCAAATTACAGGGCTCAATGGTTTCACGACAAAGCAGCGTCACATTTATTTTAGAGGCACCTGCAACAGGTGCACAAAACCCGAATCGCAAAGCAAAGGAGAAGGTAACGGCAGGGCGGCAGTTCAATAATCACATCATTTATCGAAAGGACGAATCATGAAAAAGTACGTCTGTTCTATCTGCGGTTATGTTCACGAAGGCGACGCTCCTCCCGAAAAATGCCCGCAGTGCGGCGCAGCAGCAGAGAAGTTCAGCGAACAGGGTGAAGGAAGCTCATTGGAATGGGCGGATGAGCACAAGATCGGCGTGGCCGAAGGCCTGGACGCCGAGGTGGTCGAGGGCCTGAGAGCAAATTTTACGGGCGAATGCACCGAAGTAGGCATGTATCTGGCCATGTCGCGCCAGGCAGACCGGGAAGGGTACCCCGAAGTGGCCGAGGCCTACAAGAGAATCGCCTTTGAAGAAGCCGACCACGCCTCGCGGTTCGCCGAATTGCTGGGTGAGGTTGTCAAAGCGGATACCAAGGCGAATCTGGAGGCACGCGTCGCAGCCGAACACGGTGCCACAGCGGGTAAAAAAGAGCTGGCTACCAGAGCCAAGCAGTTGGACTACGATGCCGTTCACGACACCGTGCACGAAATGTGCAAGGATGAGGCGCGGCACGGCAGGGCTTTTGAAGGCCTGCTGAAGAGGTATTTCGGTTAAGAGATCTCGCTTCTCAACACAAGAGACTGAAAATCCGATAATTCTGCCATATAGGGGAACATAGAGAGTTAACACCATTCCTCCATTGGCCGAGTTATTCGATCCTGAGGCAGCCAACCTCCGGCACTCGCCGGAATGTCGGCTGCCTTTTTTTGTCGGCCGCTTCGTGTCAGAATCTTCCCTCACTCAGAAAGAAAAGGGGAATGAATCGATAAACGTCTATGTGATTGTTTCCATTTAGCTTAATCACCACTCGATAAGTTTCCGGTGTCAAATTCAAATTATCCTCATTTCCGCGATACAACACTCGAAGGTTTTCTGTGTTCTATTTTGTAAAGGCTATTGGGGAGATAGCCTGCCTCCTCTTCGCCAATCGCGAGAAGAGAGAATCCGGACGATGGGACCAAAGGAAATGGCAATGCAGATCGAGGAAGCCATCGAGAAGTATGGATCTCTGGTTATACATATTGCATGGCGCATCACTCGTGATGAAGAAGCAACGAAAGATATTTCCCAAGAAGTCTTTATGAAACTCCATACAGCATGGGCCGATGGGAAAGAGATCGACGCTCGAATCAAATCCTGGCTCGGCAAGACAACCCTGAATGCCGCCCTGAATACCAGGCGACAGAACGCCAGATTAGTGCCGTTCGACGAAGATCAGTCCCCTCTATGCACTGAGGGTGGAATCGCCGATACAGACCGCACGCTCCTGCTCGACAAAATTCACCAGTTAATCCCTTCCCTCCCCGAACGGCAGCAGGAAGTTTTCATTCTGCGCCACTTTGAAGGATTGCCCTTTGACGCCATCGCACAAACCGTCGGTTGTTCTCCACTGGCCGCCCGATCAGCGGCTTTTCAAGCCTTAAAAAAGATACGAGCCTGGCTCACCAGTGAACCCGTTCCAGAGAAAAAAGTACCCCCCAAGAGCGAGGTGGATTCCAATGCTTTCAAAAAATGAATTTGAAACCCGGCTTATGGAATATATCCAGGGAGATTTGCCCGACGGCCAGAAGAGAGAGATGACGGAGTATATCCTGGCTCATCCAGAGGAAGGGCGTCGCGCCAAAGATCTGGAAACCCTGATGGAAATAAGCGAGGACCGGGCCAGCCATCCCGTCCCCGAAAATCTCCTTGGCGAAGTAGAGCAAAGCGTCTCAGCGCGCTTGGCCATTCCTTCAACTCCATCGATTTTCTCGAAGAAGGTATCGAGAGACGGGAGATTGAATTCGCCGATTCAACCGGGAGACAATGGTGCTTATAGACGGCAATCCCCCATTTCCGGAAAAAAGAAAGTCATTTCCGCCCTGACAGGTATCGCGGCCATCCTGCTACTCTATCTCTTTGCAAATGAATATGCCCAATCCACTGCCTTTGCCGAAGCGCTCTCCAAATTCCAAGAGGGGACCTCTTTTCAAGTGGAGGGCGCCATACTGACCCCGGGAGGACGCCACCAGGCGTTCCAAATGTGGCTCAAAAAGCCGCAATCTTTCAGAATTGAAATCGGCGAACCGGGAGAGAAGAGGATCATCACCCACAACCATGGCGGACGCCTCATCGCCCTGGAAAAGAGTGGGCGTTACTACCTGCAAACCGACAGTTTCGCAGGGTGGTCCAACATATCCGAAATGATAGCCAAATTAACCCCCCCTACTCCTCTTCCCATTATGCCGGGTATCACCAAAGAAGACCGGGGTGATATCACTCGCTATATTGCCACAAAATCGGCTACTGATCCTCCCAAAAGATTCACCGTGGAAATTGATCGCATCCAGAGAAGAATGGTGCGCTGCACCTACGAAGAAAAAGACCGGGACCAGTGGATTCTCGTAAGCGACCTATCCTATACCAATATCGATATTCCTCTTCCGGACACCCTCTTTACTACCACGCCTCCGGTCCACCTCCAGCCCATTGCCGAAGAAGAGGCAAAAAACCTGTGGTTCGAGCACTCGTTCACAATCCGAGCCGCCATGTTCCCGACCAGCCTGCTGGCAGCCACCCTAAAAGAGGATTGCGTCATCGAGTTGCTGGACCCACCGGCCGATGCAGATGTAATGGAGAAAAACTGTGATGGCGGAGCATGCCAGCTCATCGCCTTGAACCAGCCAGTAGACCTTATTTTTGGCCACGTAAGCAGCAGATACGACGTCGTAATCAAAGATCCGGTTCTCCAGCAGCAGACAATTTCCCTGAAGATGCAATACCGCGATGGTCTTTCTCAGGAACAGCGTCTATCCGGCCTGAACGAGCTTCTGGGTGTAAAGGCCGTGGTTTCTCCCTGGCTCGATAAAGTAGAAACTGAAGTCATCTTTGAGCATGATGGAAGCGCCTTCCCCATCAGCCGCAGTCGATTTTATAGTCCTCCCAAAAAAGAAACGCTTGAGAATGGACAAGTGCGCTACTGGGCCAAGAAGGCTGCTTTGTCTAAATTCATCATGTTCATCTGGTGCAACTCCTCCGATTGGGAATACGGCAAAGCCGGGATGAGCATCAGGCGTCCCAAAGTTCCAGGTGCCCATGATCCCGTTGAGGAGTTAATAGATATCGATCTCACGACTTCGGGACTCTGGGCAGACAATTCCGAGCAGCTACGAGAGCTATTCGGCGTCACTTACCAGGAAGAACAGCATAAGTTCAGGACGAGACATATCGAGCTATCCCCCGCTCTCCCTGGTCAGAACAATACATCTTCGTTTTCCGCCTATGCACAGGTCGAGTTGGGCGATAACTATCCCAACCCCGCCAACCCGACGACGACCATACCATTTTCTCTCGATAAACCCGCAGATGTGGCGTTGCGAGTTTTCAACATCCAGGGCCAACTCATACGCACCATCTTCCCCGGCCAGCTCCGGCAGGGATCTCATCAGATAGAATGGGACGGTAGAGATGATCACAGCCGACAAGTTGCAAGCGGAATGTATCTTTATCGTCTGGATGTGAATGGAATCGCCACGACGGCGAAAAAGATGAGTTTCATCAAGTAGAGTCTTCGCCCTTCCATCAAGAGGCGACAGAGCGTGATGGGGGATTCGCATAACGGCATTGCAGCGCATCCCCTCTCACTCGTACCGCAGCGCATCGACCGGATTGGAAAAAGCCGCTTTGATCGCCTGAGAAATGACCGTCGTCATTATTAACAACAGAGTCAACGCTCCTCCCAGGGCCAATTCTTCGATTCCCAGATCAATGCGATAGGCAAAATCCTGCAGCCAACGATCCATCGCAAGATACGCCAATGGCCAGGCCATGGCATTGGCAACAAGCACCAGCCTAAAAAACTCACTCGACAGCAGCGCAGCGATGCTTGGGACGGATGCTCCTAAAACTTTGCGGATACCAATCTCCTTGGTTCGCTGAGTCACCACTATGGAGGTAATCCCGAAAGCGCCCAAACAGGCGATGAAGATGGCAAATAGAGAAGAATAGGTGATCATCCGCCCCCAGCGTCTCTCTTCTCTGTAGAACCGTTCGATATTCTCATTGAGGAAGGAGTACTGGAACACCTTACCATACGAGGCGATCTCGTTCCACTTGTCCTCCATATACGCAAGTGTGCCCGGAATGTCGTCGGATTTGATCCTCACCACGAAGAGCCGACCATTTTCTACGCCATCGGCCAGTTCCGGGTTGAGCACCAGGACTGTGGGAGAAACCTGGTGGTGTAATGATTCAAAGTAAAAATCTTCGACCACGCCGATGATCTGCCGGGGCCTTCCATCCAGTTCGATCATCTGGCCCACCACTTCATCCCTGCCTATCTGACTGGCCAGCGTCTGGTTGATGATGATCGATTCGGTTACATCCGTTCCAAGACCCCGGGAAAAATCTCTACCCTCTACCAAATCCATCTCCAGAGTTTCCAACAAATCATAACCCACCAGCAGCTTCCTGATGTCGAGTGGACGACCATCTGAAAGCCCCACTTCATCCTTTTGAAAATATTCGAGGGGATATCTCACCATGGCGACGTTGACGACATGACTGTGTTGCAAAAGGCTGTTTCGCAGCGCCGCACGCTGTGACTCGCCCGGCGCTTCGGTATTGATGAGCACCACCTGCTCTTTGTTAAAGCCCAGATCTCGAGTCTGGATGAAGTGCAGTTGCCGCATCATAACCACGGCACTGATCGCCAGGGCGATGGACAGCATGAACTGGACCATCACCAGCCCCCGACCGAACAGGCTGGTTCCACTCCCCCTCAACCGCCCCTTGAGCACCTCCACCGGATGGAACCCCGACAGCACAAGGGCGGGATACGATCCGGCGACCAGGCCCACCAGAAGGCTCAGGCCGACTAACGCCCCGAGGAGGGAGGCATTCCATTCCAGCAGCAAATCCTTGCCCACCAGGCCATTGAAGATCGGCAGGAAGAATTCGGCCAGGGCCACTCCTCCGACGAGTCCGATCAAACTCAGCAGGATGGCCTCTCCCCCAAACTGGCCGATGAGCTGTCTCCGTCTCGCTCCCACGACCTTACGCACTCCGACTTCCCGGGCCCGGGTCGTGGATCGAGCAATCCCCAGATTGGTGAAATTGATGCAGGCCATTCCCAGCACCAGCAGGGAGATACCGGCCAACAGATAGGAATAGACCGGATCGCTCTCCGGTTCAATCCCGGGAATGCGCGGCGTGGGAATATCCGAATTCAGGTGCATGTCCGTCAGCGGCTGCAGAGCAAAGTGGACAAACCGAAATTCCTCACCATAGAGGCCATAAACAGGGGGAATTTTATCGCTCTGCACCAGAGCATCGAGCTTGCCTTCGACTACTTTAATCGGGGTGCCCGCCGTTAGCTGAATAAAGGTAACCGCCTCCCATCTCTCCCAGGAATCCGCAGTGGAAGCGCTGAAAAGTTCGGAGATTCTTTCGTAGGGAAGCAGAAAGTCGAACCGAATCGTGGAATTCCCGGGAATTTCCTCGACCACACCCGCCACGGTGAAATCGTACCACGCATTGCTCCGCGCAGAGCGGAAGGAGAGGCGTTTGTGCAGAGGGTTTTTATCGCCAAAATACTTCCTGGCCATCTCCTCACTCAAAACGACCGCGCCGGGGCCTTTGAATGCCGTTGAAAAATCTCCCTCCTGCAGAGAAAAGGAGAACGTCTCGGAGAAGGTGGCATCGGCAAACATCACCTCCTCCATGAACAGCTTGTCGCCATATCTGACATGGATGTCGCCCGGAGTCAGTTCCTGGTCGAGGCGTTTCCCGGAGAACCGGACCGTTTGCACGATCTCCGGTATCTCCTCCTTCAGCACCTTTGCCAATGGGTGAGGAGAATATATCGTCTGCCTTTCATTTTTCTCATCCCACGCAAACGTTACTACGACCTGATAGATATCATCCGCATGCTGGTGGAAAGAGTCGTATGTCCACTCGTGACGCACGAACAGCAGCATCAGAAGGCAGAAGGCAATGCCAATACCCAACCCTATAATATTGATCGACGAGTAAAGCTTGTGCCGCAGCGCATTGCGCCAGGCGATGACCAGGTAATTTTTCAGCATCATCTACTCCTCTCACTCATACCGCAGCGCCTCCACCGGATTGGCCAGCGCCGCATTGCCAAAAAATCATTTCCATCACATCCCCCCTCACTCATACCGCAGCGCCTCCACCGGATTGGAAAGGGCAGCCTTGACCGCCTGCAAACTCACCGTCAGCAGCACGACCATCAAAGTCAATATCCCACCCCAGACAAAAGTCCCCGGGCCGATATCTATGCGGTAAGCAAAATCCTGCAGCCATTCCCTCATCGCATAGTATACCAACGGCCAGGCGATCAGATTGGCCACGACCACGAGCTTGACAAAATCCCTGGACAAAAG
>Ga0233431_1006729_pt1 | contig 10189 bp, 8 predicted proteins | sample SI_118_April2016_FD_179867 | JGI IMG/M metagenome (GOLD analysis project Ga0233431, IMG submission 179867) | Seawater microbial communities from Saanich Inlet, British Columbia, Canada - SI_118_April2016_200_MG | ecosystem: Environmental > Aquatic > Marine > Inlet | place: Canada: British...
CGAGTTCTATACCAATTAATAGCCCAGTACTTTCACAAGAGGATGTGCAGGGAAAAACACAGGGGATTATACACCTTAAAAAACCATTGATTTTGTCTTGACAATGGGGTACACTATAAGTTTCATCTCTTTTACTTTTCATAAGATTTATTTCTGCTCATTACAAATTAAGGATGCTGAGACTTTCGGCATGTGAAGCAAAACCTGAGTTTATTAAAGTATGCAAAAAAGTTTCTCGGGAATTTGGGATTGAAGCGCCGGTTGTTCTTCAGAATCAAAAGGTAAATACTACGTTTACTGCCGGTTTGTTTAAACCATTTATTATTCTTCCGCTTGGGGAGAACGAGGCTATCTTTGCAAGTAGAGAGGTATTTATACATGAGTTTGCGCATATAAAAAGAAATGATTTTCTGTGGAATCAGTTGCGGCACATGAGCACAATAATATTCCCTATACAACCACTTCTCTGGATTCTTTCACACTGGATTGAAGAAACGTCTGATTATGTAAGTGACGATTATGTAACGTATTTTACAAAAAATTACAGATCGTATGCTGTTAAACTGTCTCATATTGCAGAACTCTATCTGCCTATCGGTTCAGAGTTAAGATCAGGTGTGGGTTTTATCTCTGTTGAGTCTCCATTGAGACGGAGAATAAAAAGAATCCTCGATAATTCCAAAATTCTATCACTGAAAACAAATACGAGGTTTGTGCTCAATATCTCAATAATTTGTATTGCTACAATGCTGTTTGCCGGCTTCATTAGTGTTGAAGGAAAAAGCATATCCAAAAGCAATGATGAAAATGAAGAATTTAATTTTAACCAGGTAATGCAATCGAGTAATAAGCCAACCTATGGAGCAATTATTAATAATGATTCTTATAATGTAAAAGGATTTAATTCACTCCCTGAAGTCAATCCACAACACACACACTTGAATGATAAAAACGGGGTTATTTCTGATACTGCAGATAAAACGGTAACCTCCAATGCCAAATTTAATTCATCAGATCCTTCGTTTTTGGATGAAGAATCAATTCAAACATATAATCAAATTCTCAGCACAGAGGTTCTCCCCCCCGTTGAAAACGTGAGAACGGAAATAGAAACCGAAAAGGCTGATACAATTCAAAATGTTAGCTTTAACAACATTCTTTTAACTGAAACATCCGCCCTAAAATCCTCCTTATATGATGATAATCAGAATGAGAAATCTAATCCAAATATAAGTCAACATCACGGTTATAATTCTTTAAAAGACGAAAGTCTGGAAAATATTACTGCACAAATTACAGAGTCAGACATGATCTTAGATGATGATTTCTACGCTAATGAAATTGATAATTTTTCTACACTTGATATGGGCATTAATTTATTTGCATTCCGCAATGATAACAATCTGCCTTCAACGGCGAAAACGGTTCCTGTCCGGTTTGATAAAAAAAATTATCTAGATAACATTAATTTTCGAAAACTTGACAGGATATCATATAATCCGGTATGGTCACCTGACGGCAAATGGATTGCGTTTTCTTCAAAAACGTATAATAAGAATTTTTATTCAAATTTGTTATGGATTGTTCCTTCGGAAGGCGGTGAACCAAAGTTAATTTTTAAACTGAAATCTACACTGCCATTTACAGCAAATAATGGATTTGGATATGATGGAGTTTTATCCGCCTGTTTTACCCCGGATAGCCAGGAAGTTACATTTTCGGTACTGAGATTTGTGAGAAGAGACAATGAACCTAACAATATTAACGGTAACGGTTTTCATGTTTCTATAGTAGCTTTCCCGGTAATTGATATTGAAAGCATAAATATAAATACCTTAGAACATCGAGTTATTGTTCAAGATGGCAACTGTCCTGCCTGGAGCCATAATGGAAGATATCTTGCATTTATTAAACATGACAGGATATTTAAAGTTAATCCACAGTTAGCATCTCGCCATAATGTGCCTGCAATTATTGATATTTTAACAGGTGAAATACGTTATTTGGCCGATAATAAAATTTCAACTTATTTTTATAAGAAGAATGAGACAATTACAAGCTTTTTTGAACCCATCTTCAGCCCGAATGAAGCATCAACTTATTTTATTAATACGAGGGAAGGCCATTCAGGAAAACGTTTTTGGGATCCAATTTTCAGCCCCGATGATACTCAAATCATTGTATGTGGAGTAGATTATGATTCCTCAACAAATGATGGTCAAACTTTTTCTTCAGAACTCTTCATGATACCAATTCAAGGCGGAAACCCTGAGCAGCTTACTTATAGTGAAACCACAAATAATCATCAGGAGATAATCATTCGCCCTCGTTTTTCACAAGATGAGCAAAATATTATTTTTGAAAAAAGAACACTAAGTTCAAACGAGGAATTAATCAACACAGGCTTATTATCATATAACACTTTAACGAGTGAGACTACTGAACTCATTGAATCCCCAAATTGTTTAGTTTCATATGCCTGGTCTCCCGATGGCACGAAATATTGTTATGAAAATAAAGAAACAATCAAGGCAGAAGATCTGTTTGCGTGGAAACCTTCTGAGGGAAAAACTCAGGAGATAATTAGATTATACACGTGTGATTTAGATATTAATGCATTGCTTAAAAAGACTTCTGCAAATGATAATACCGAAAAACCTTCAAGTTTTAAGCTGATTGGGAACTATCCGAATCCATTCAATCCGACAACAACAATCAATTTCTCACTTCCTGAGACTGGATTTGTGAGCCTAAATATTTATAATATCACAGGCCAGAAAGTTCGTGATCTTGTTTCTGAAAACATGGAACCCGGAGATCATTCAGTATTATGGGATGGCCGAGATGAATACGGCAGTATGGTTTCATCGGGTATGTATCTATCGCAGTTGAGGATGGGGAACAATGTACAGATCCATAAGATGACGATGGTGAAATAAGTTTTTATTTTTTAGTGGGCAAATCGCAGTATGTTACTCTTCAACACATTAATATTGTGACTGTTTTTCAGCCTTTTTGTGACTCTTTTTCGGATTATCAATAATGTCTTAAATATTTTGTTTATTATAAATTATTTATTTACACGACTATGCTCCAAAAAGTTGGTCTAATTTATATTTTATGATCAATTCAAGCAATCTTCTCCATATACTCTTTTACTGCATTAATTGTTTCATCTCCCCGGGAAGACGAAATCTGGAAAAACGTTCTAAATTCGTTCAGGTAGCTCCACCATAATAATAACAATGACATATATAGGATTTGCCCCTTGATTTGCAGGGGCATTTTTTATGCCCATCATACCCCTGTCATACCTGAAAAAAAATATTCTCACAAAAGATGCATAACTTCGGCCCTAAAAATCGTCCTCATTTTTACAATGACATTAATCTTTTAATGATTAAATCCGCATTTTTCGTATTACCACATGTTCATCTCTTTCGCAGAAAAAAACCTTGCTTTAAATGCACATATATCATAATATGCTAATATTGGCTGAATAATTCGGAGTTATTGGCCCTCAGGATTTTGATATGGGGAATATCGGCTAATATCAACATAATCATGTTCCAAAAGGAGAGCACAAAAATGATGGCAAGATTCTACTCCCGGTACTTCCCGTTAAAATCTCTGATAGTGCTTGTTAGTATTTTCATTCTGATAGCATATACCGACTCCACTGTCAATGCCCAGATAACCAAACTCGCCCGCAAAGCTGACACACTCGCCGCTCAGGTCGAGGAAAAAGTCATTGCCTGGCGACGGGATTTCCACGAACATCCCGAACTGTCCAACCGTGAATACAAAACCGCCGAGAAGGTCGCGAAACACTTGCAGAGCCTTGGTATAGAGACACGTACAGGCGTGGCCATCACAGGCGTTGTCGGTCTCTTGAAAGGTGGGAAGCCCGGCCCTGTGGTCGCAGTCCGTGCCGACATGGATGCTATGCCGATAACAGAAGCGACCGGATTGCCGTTCGCCTCGAAAGTGCGTACGGAGGACAATGGTGCCGAGGTCGGTGTGATGCATGCATGCGGACATGACTGTCACACGGCGATGTTGATGGGTGTCGCTGAGGTACTCGCCGGCATCCGTAAAGACCTGCCCGGATCGGTGAAGTTCATCTTTCAGCCTGCGGAGGAAGTCTTTCTGGGCGGTGCAGCTGACATGATCGAGGAAGGCGCGTTCGAGAATCCCAGGCCCGATGTCGTTTTCGGCCAGCATGTCACTAACGACTATGAAGTCGGCACCATCGGTTACAAGCCCGGTGGTACAATGGCCAGCATTAACACCTTGAGAATAACCGTCAAAGGCCGCCAGACTCATGCCGCCTATCCGTGGGATGGTATCGATCCCATAGTGACCGCATCGCAGATTGTTCTCGGTCTTCAGACAATCGTGAGCCGTGGAATCGACCTCACAGTCGCACCTGCAGTTGTAACAATCGGCATCATCGAGGGCGGTGTCCGCCCCAACATCATACCGGATGAAGTGAAGATGACCGGAACCATCCGTACACTTAACCCCGGGATGAAGACGGTTATTCACGACCGTATACGACGGATAGTCTCAGGCATAGCCGAAAGCGCCAGTGCCACGGCTGAGGTCAGTATCACCGGAAATCTACCGGTCTTATGGAACGATCCCGGGCTGGCGGATAAGATGCGTCCCACGCTCGAACGCATCCTCGGCGGTGACAACGTAATAATAGACAAGGTTCACACAGGCGGAGAGGATTTCGCCTACTATGCACAGGAGGTTCCGGGACTGTTTGTGTTCCTCGGCGTATTACCGAAGGGGACGAAACCCGAGGATGCAACGCCGGCGCATTCACCGTACTTCTCAGTCGATGAGAAAGCGCTAGTATATGGTGTCCGTACAATGACCGCGCTGGTGGTCGACTATATGACGCAAAATAAATAGAGGGCGGATGTATTCAGAGGCTATTGTGAAAAGGAGAGAATTACTACATAATCGATGTTTAGAAGTGTGACACACCAAATTACTTTGTTCGCTCACGGATCATCAACAGACGCGGTTTGCCTATGATCTCGAGCGATAGAAGCACTGTGCCGACTTTTGCGAGACCGCTTTTCATTTTGGTTCGATAACCGGATCATCAGATGCGAGCGTTATATGATTTCACATTATGACATACGATTTAAAATAGTAGAAAAAGTTTCTCCATCGTTAGCGTTTCTAAACCCACCCACATTTTCTGCCAAAAAGAATTTTGGCTTAAATAAGTTTATTGCTTTCACCCTGTAAGCGTACAGTGGGCCAAAGGTTCCGTTTATGCCCTTTTTTTCACCAACAACACTGAAGGCATTGCAAGGAAATCCAAAGTTAATACTTTTCGACTTTTGGTATTTATTTTTCATTGACATTACGTGTATATAATTATACATTTCAAGATATAATCTATAACTTTTATATTCGGGAAAGGTATAATGACTGATAGGCAGGAACTGTTTGTAGAAGAATGCCTGAAGGACCTAAATGCCACTCAGGCAGCAATCAGAGCAGGCTACTCTGATTCAACAGCTAAAAAAACAGGCTTCCAGATTGTTGGTAAATGTAGGTGTTTCTGAGGAAATTCCTAAGCGAAGAGACGAATTTCTTAAAGCAATCAAATCCGTTCAGATTTCAACGCTGAAAGGTATACATCGATGCGCACACTACAATGTACGGAAACTGTTCGATGACACAGAAGAGTTAAGAGACATTAAAGACATTGACAATGACACTGCGGCAGCTATTGAATCCATCAAGGCCCTCAAGCGGAAAAGAAAAGATGGGTATGAAACTGGAGTAAAGGTTAAACTGGTCGGGAAATTAAAATCACTTGAACTTATAAGTAAATATCAGAGCCTATTTAAATAAATCACTGAAACAAACCGGAAAGCAATTGCGGAGAAGTCAGAGATGGAGAAGTTGACAACCTTATCCATCTACCACAAAAAGTACCGGCAGGAGATCCTGTCCCTGGCTACGGTAATGACTAATATAGTGTCCAACTTGAATCTACACAATAATATGCATGTTTGATTTTTCCGAAGACTTTAGGCCTTCAGAAAAACAAGAGACTTAAAATCTCTCGTACCATAGTGTATGTGCGGGTTCAAGTCCCGCTCCCGGCACCAATAAATACAAGGGTTTACGGAAACAGCATTTTTCAATATGACTTTTTGATTAGCAACGTTTTGGCTCATAATTTTGCATTATTTTGCTATTTTCGTATATTTTTAGCAACGTTTTTTTAGCAACGTTATTTTACGAAAAAGAACACAGTCGTTCACTAAATAATTCGGCGAAAAAGCAGATTAATTAACTCACGACTTACACTTTAGTATAGGGACTCTTGATTGCTCAAAGGGAACAGACTGTAAATCTGTCAGTTTAGCTTTCGATGGTTCAAGTCCATCCCCCACCACCATTACCTTTGCAGGGATTCACGAAAAAGAGATTAGCAACATTATTATACACTGTGTTGCTAATTTTTACTTTTATGGTACTTTTTAGCAACATTTTTTTTCTACTGATTTTCCCGTAAAATATTGCATGAAAAATGAGCGCGGGAATCCATTCGGCGATTTGAGATAGCCGCGACATGAACGGCAACCTTGTCTCCTCCGGTATGTTCATTTCAAGGCTTAAGACGGTAAAAAAGTGTTGTTTCGAACAGAATGCTGCTGGTGAAATAATTTTCTACCGTTACGGTGAGCAAATTGTTCATATGACCTTGCCCCGAAAAATAGTCCAAATATAATTTTTCATTTAACCCTTTTATTATATCTCCTTCCCTTCAAAAAATCTGTCCAGCCGCGTGCAGACATTTCGAAGATAGGCTTCGTCCCCGCCACGGATTTCCGCGTTAACATACCCGCTGTAACTGATGTCGCTCAGCGCGCGGCGGGCCTCGATCCAGTCGATTGTCCCATCACCGATGTTAACAAATTCTTTATTACCCGTGTCGAATCCCTTTACGTGAACCTTGACAATCCTTTTGCCCAGTGTTCGAATCCAGTCATGAGGATACCCGTACAGCGCAATGTTCCCCACATCGAAGTATGCTTTAAGCCATGGGCTGTCAAATTCATCCACATACCGGGCAAATTCAACCGGGCTGAGCAGGAATTTATTCCACACATTCTCTATCGCGATAATGACTTTCAATTCAGAAGCGAGCGGTAACAGCTCCCGGATGTATTTTTGAGACCGTGCATAAGCATCGCTGTAGGATGTCTCAGGATTCACAACTGCGGGGACAAGAAGCACCGTGTCGGCGCCCAGATCTCGGGCGTTATGGAGTGATGTCTCCATTCCTTTCATCCCGGCTTTGATATCAGCCTGGTCGATGCTGGAAAAGGGATGTCTCCAGTGGTCGGAATTCATAATCGAATGAATGGCCACTCCAGTTTTTCGAGATGCAGCACCGAATTCCTGAACGACATCGGTATTTTCAACGGTTGGAATCTCTATTCCATCAAGACCGATGCGTTTCGCAAGGCTGAATTTATCAGCGATACTCAAGTCTTCAGGAAACATGCTGTAATAACAGCTTTTTTTGAGGCTTCCCCTCAGGGCTTGAGCGTGGGCGGCACCGGAAATCCCCACATTACCTGTCAATGCGCTCCCTGCGATAGCTCCTAAGAAAGTAGTATTCATGAACTGTCGTCTGTTAATTTTCATCGTATATCATACCTCCAAAGGTGATTTCAGGATTTCCCTTTTCCCGGTATCGGTATTACCGCTTCCATATCGGCAGGCCCGAGAGCATAGGTTTCGGGGCCAAGCCTCATTTCGGATTTGAGTAGCTCGCTCCGTACTATTTCCTTGCCGGTATACGCCGATTCGCGCCCCATGATACCTGTAAGCGTCGATTCAGCGGTTTCAGCGGCTTCATTCAGCGGCTCGCTTGTGCGGATAGCGGTCACCATGTCGATATGTTCCTGATCATACATACCGTTTGGCTCCTTGTCGCCCTCTTTCACTTCGAATTTCCACATGACACTTCCATCCTGATTGAAAATGGTATCATGACAGTTTGTCGCCCCTTTTGTACCGACAAGATAATCCGACACATTGTTATGACAACCGTCTATCTGGCGGCACATGCTGCTGAGATGAAGGCCGCTTTCGTATTCAAAATCGATACTGAAATTGTCGTATTGATCCCCGGTTACTCGGCGCATCCTCGATCCGAAACCGACCGCTTTCACCGGATGTTCTCCGAGGAACATGGCAATTGTATCGAGATTATGCACATGCTGTTCAACAATATGGTCACCAGACAGCCAATTCCAGTTCACCCAGTCGCGAATCTGGCATTCCATGTCCGACCAGCCTTCCTCGCGATCACTATACCAGAGCTGGCCGACATTGTAATAACACCGCGCAGAAAGAATCTCACCAATGGCACCCTCGGCGACTCGTCGATATGTTTCAAGCACCTGTTTCTGGTGGCGATAGCAGGTTCCGGAAACGACGGTCAATCCTTTCGTCTTCGCTTGACCCGCAGTCTCGATAATCGACAGAACACCGGCGGGATCGACCGCTACTGGCTTCTCGGTGAACACATGCTTATCCGCGTTGACCGCAGCGGCGAAATGTTCCGGCCTGAAATGCGGCGGCGTCGCCAGGAGGATAACATCCACTCCCGAATCTATGACTTTCTGAAACGCATTGAAACCGACAAAACACCGATCCTCGGGAACCGTCTGATGTCCTTCTTCCATGATAGACTTTCGGGCGTCATCGACTCGGTCCTGAAAGACATCTCCAAGGGCGGTTACTTCCAGATTCGGCCCTGCATTGATGTAGTTGAGCGCGGCGCCTTTGCCTCGGCCTCCGCATCCGATAAGTCCCGCAGTTAACAATGAGCCGCCCGGCGCCGTATCGCGCTGTTCGAGTATTGAAACGCTCGGTTTCGACTTGCCGCACGCAAATCCCATCGCGGCAACTGCAGCGGCAGTTCCTATGAATGACCGGCGAGATTGTGCTGTCATGATCCGCCTCCTTTAAAAAGATTATGAGCTATATTTTACTATTTAATATCATAAGTATAGTCCGACATTCCCCATATTAAATCATGAGGTGTAAAATTTCAAAACAATCCTGCTTGTGAATGAACATTACCACAAAATATTATTTATCAAGTATTTTCAATAGGCTAATCAAGATAATTTTTAACAATATGATTGAAAAACGTTGAAATATCCGTGTTAATCCGCCCGGCATTTTTACAGGAACTGGCCGTCAACGGATTGTTCGCCGTCCCATTCAGTCGTAGGCTCAAAATATCCGCCCCTCTTAACCCAGGATTTGAGAATATCTTCATTAAAATCATATCCGAGTCCCGGCGTATTGGAAACGTTCACGAAACCGTCATCGATAATTGGTCCGTCAATACCCTCGACAGGAGCTAAAACCTCTTCGCTGTTGCCCGCAATATGATATTCGAGCACCATGAACTGCTCCGCCGCGGCAAGCGGCAATCTCGGAGTCGCATTCGAATGTTTTGTTCGGCAGCTATAGCTAGTAGCTTTCGATGGCCCCGATGTCTGGTGCGCTACCTTTGTAAGTCAAACTTATCGGCGCTTTGTCGGACCATTGAATTGGCTTACTGAGAATTAGCTGCTTGTTCCTGTAATCAACAGTCGTCACCTGGACTTCCTTAGCGCCGACACAAATTATATCCCCTTCCACGACACCAAACCCATCAGAGAAGAAATAAGGATCTCCAACTTTTATGGCACTGCCCGCCCCTTCGCCAATTGCATGCGTCAAGAAGCCCCCTGCATCTACACATGGACTGTTCTTTTTCAATTCATATCCTTTTCGGCTAAGGCTTGTCAGGTTAGGTTTGGCATTTACGAACATGGGATTGGCCTGAATATTGTTCCCGCCAAAGCGGGGAAACGTTGCTTCATAGGCATCCACAGTATACCCTATGTTTTTTCGCTTTAACCAAAAGACCGCCTTGTCCTTGCCGCCCCCGGCAATGATATTATTGCAATAGAATCGAGTTTCAGAAGGGTTGGCTGGACTACGAAAGGCAATTTGGACGCTCGGCACATCTTTTCTAGTATGTGCATCTTTAAAGATGCTGTTCGCGTACAGTATGTTGTTCATGAAGATATTGTCAAAAAACTGGGTGTGTTCATTGTGGGAAAGCAAGATCCCCGGA
>Ga0233431_1006732_pt1 | contig 10188 bp, 5 predicted proteins | sample SI_118_April2016_FD_179867 | JGI IMG/M metagenome (GOLD analysis project Ga0233431, IMG submission 179867) | Seawater microbial communities from Saanich Inlet, British Columbia, Canada - SI_118_April2016_200_MG | ecosystem: Environmental > Aquatic > Marine > Inlet | place: Canada: British...
CAGATGGCCCGGCTATATAATGTCAGTGAAGCGACCGTCTCAAGAATCGTGGCGGGTCACAGAGCAGAACAGGCTGGATAAAGTGGCGGATTTTGTACCTTTGTAGGATTTAACCCGGAAACGCCCGAAGGCTCATGGGGCTCCCGAACGGCGAGAGCGTCCTCGACTACCGAGACCGGGCCATTCTGAAGTTTTACCTTTTCACCGGTTCTCGGATCGCCACCGGCACCAAGCTCCTCGTCGAAGACTTCCACATGGAAGACGAGGATGCGACGATCCGAATTCGGGAGAAGGGCCGCGGCAAGGCTCGACGAACGATCGGTGTCCACGCCGAGTTCGCCGAAGCGCTTCAGGAGTACATTCAGCAAGCCGGGATCACATCTGGGCCGCTCTTTCGCGCCCGACTCAACTCTCGAAGCGACCAGTTGGGGAACCGATCGATCGGGCTCACGGCCCTGTACCAGCTCATTCTCGGATATCTCCAACGCCTGCCACGCGCCATGAAAAGGATCGAACAGGACGACGGGACGACGAAGGAACGCTGCATCTACACACCGCACTCCCTCCGTGCGACGACGGCCACGCTGCTGCTGAAATCCGGCGTCGATATCCTCGACGTTCAGGCTCTCCTCGGTCACAAGAGCGTCACCACCACCCAGATTTACGACAAGCGCGTGAAACAGACCCGAGATAGCGCCTCACACAGGATCTCTTTCTGATTCTCCCGCGTGGGAGGAGGTTGCATTGCCCGTTGATTTTCTGACGGAGGAGCAGAAAAGCTTTTACGGCCGCTTTGCGGAGGACCCCTCTCCCACGCAACTAGCCCGCTACTTTCACCTCGATGACACCGATCGTGCTCTCATCGGGAGGCGTCGTGGTGATCACAATCGCCTCGGTTTCGCGCTCCAACTCACCACGCTCAGATTCCTGGGAACCTTTCTTCCTGACGCGAAGGACGTCCCGAAGAGGGTCATCGAATATGTGGGGGGCCAGCTGGGAATCACCGACCCTGATGGTCTTTCCCGTTACCTCGAGCGCTGGACGACCCGGAACGAGCATCAAGCCGAGATCCGCGATGCCTACGGATACCGCGACTTCACCGCGCAGCCGGATCATTTCCGTCTTCTTCGCTGGCTTTACCTGAGGGCTTGGTTCAACGCCGAACGTCCGAGCATGCTCTTTGACTTGGCGACCTCCTGGCTGGTCGAAAGAAGGGTACTTCTTCCTGGCGTGACCACGCTCGAGCGTCTCGTCGCCACGATTCGGGAGCGCACTGCTACCCGCCTTTGGCGCTTGTTGGCGGCTACACTGACGGCTCTACAGCGTAGACAACTGGAAGACTTCCTGGTTGTTCCAGAGGGTGACCGCCAAAGCCCCCTTGACCGCCTCCGCCAGAGCCCCACGCGCGTGAGTGGGCCGTCCCTCGTCGATGCGCTTAAACGATTCGACGCATTCCGCTCGTTCGGAACCCGTCAGCTTGACCTGGGTTCCGTTCCGCCCTCCAGGGTGAAAGCGCTGGGCCGCTATGCGGCGTCCACGTGGGCTCCCAACATCGCACGTATGCCGGACGAGCGCCGGATGGCCACGCTTCTTTCCTTCGCGTGCCTCTTTGAAGTCACCTCGCTCGACGACGCCCTCGATCTCTTGGACTTGCTGATAACGGACCTCCTCGCTGAGGCTGAAAAAATCGGCAAGAAAGAGCGACTTCGGACGCTCCGTGACCTCGATGCCGCAGCCCTGACGTTGAAGGAAGCTTGCACGGTCCTTCTCGATGAAAACTGCGAGGATCCGAGCGTGCGCCCCACCGCCTTCTCGCGGGTCTCGCCGGGTGAGATCGAGCACGCTATCGCGACGGTCGAATCCCTCGCGCGGCCCAAAACGGAACGCTACGAGAAAGAACTCGTCGATCGGTATCGTCGCGTGCGACGTTTCCTACCCGCACTCCTCAACACCGTAGATTTTCAGGCCGCGCCTTCCGGAACGGCGGTTCTTCGAGCCGTAGAATTCCTGCAATCCATTGAAGGCGAGAGCCAGCCCGACCTGTCGGGGGCACCGCTTGAGGTCGTCTCGAAAGCATGGCGCCGCCTCGTGCTTGGAGAAGATCGCCGCGTCGATCGACGGGCATACACGCTCTGTGTAGTGAAGAAACTTCAGGATGCCCTCAGGCGCCGGGACGTCTTTGTTCCAGGGAGCGAGCGTTGGAGTGACCCGCGCGCCAAGCTCCTTCAAGGAAAAGAATGGGAATCGATGAGGCCGAAGATCTGCCAGTCTCTCGATCACGAAAGAACGGCCACAGCGGCACTTACCGCGCTCGGGCGCGTTCTTGACAAGACCTACAAGCGGGTCGCTGGGAACCTTCAAGACAACGCGGCCGTCCGTATCGAGCCGCGGGACGGTCGCAATCAGCTGATCCTTACGGGCTTGGATGAACTCCCCGAACCAGAAAGCCTGGTCGAACTCCGCCAAACCGTGGCGGCCCTTCTTCCGCGTGTGGACCTTCCAGAAGCGCTTCTTGAGATCCATGTGCACACCGGCTTCGCCAACGAGTTTACCCATGTAAGCGAGAACGACGCGCGCGTGAGTGACCTTCCCGTGAGCGTCTGCGCCGTATTGCTCGCCGAGGCCTGCAACATCGGTCTTGAACCGCTGGTCCAACCTGACCAACCCGCCCTCACCCGGGGGCGCCTCACGTGGGTTCAGCAGAACTATATTCGCGCCGAGACGCTGACCCGGGCCAATGCAAAACTCGTCGATGCGCAGGCGGCGATTCCCCTCGCGCAAGCCTGGGGGGGAGGCGAGGTAGCCTCCGCAGATGGCCTCCGTTTCGTGACGCCGGTTCGAACCCTCAACGCGGGATACAACCCGAAATACTTTGGAAAAGAACGCGGCATCACCTACTACAATTTCATCTCGAACCAGTTCTCTGGCCTTCATGGGATCGTCGTTCCGGGAACGCTCCGCGATTCGATCTTCATCCTCCAGGGATGCCTCGAGCAGCAGACCAGCCTCCGCCCGATGGAGATCATGAGCGACACCGCCGGGGCCAGTGATATCGTCTTCGGGCTTTTCTGGCTTCTCGGCTACCAGTTCAGTCCACGCCTGGCGGACCTGGGAAGCATCAAGCTCTGGCGGACGGATTCCGAAGCGGACTACGGGGCGCTCAATGAACTCTCACAAAATCGTATCCCGATCGATCGAATCGAAAAAAACTGGGACGATATGTTGCGGGTCGCCGGATCCCTCAAGGTGGGTACCGTAAGCGCGTCCGAACTCATTCGCTCGTTGCTGCGAAGTGACCGACCTTCGACGCTCACAAAGGCCATCGGTGACCTGGGCCGCCTTTCGAAAACCCTTTTTATCCTCAACTACATCGACGACGAGGCCTACCGGAGACGAATTCTCACCCAGCTCAACCGCCAGGAGAGTCGGCACACACTGGCCCGAGTGACCTTCCACGGAAAGCGCGGCGAAGTCCGCAAAAAATACCGCCAGGGGCAGGAAGAACAACTCGGAGCGCTTGGGCTGGTCACCAACGTCCTGGTACTCTGGAACACTCTCTACATGGACGCGACGCTGGAGCATCTGCGGTCTCAAGGCGTCGGGGGCAACCCCGAGGACGTCGCCCGGCTTTCTCCCCTCGAGAATCGAAATATCAACTTCCTGGGTCACTACTCCTTCTCGCTTACCGAACCCATTGCGAGAGGAGAGCTTAGGCCGCTTCGGTACGCAACGGACGAGTAGGAACTCTCCCCAAGATGACGACCTTAGCGTAAGATTCCGTTCCAATGATTGTCACGGGCCCAGTTCTTTCGCTACTCGATCCCCCGACATACCTGACATCCCCAAATCGATCAAGGCTACATCATAGCTCCCAGAGACAAACTGTTCCAGCGCTTTGCGCCCATCCGTAACCGTCTCGACATCATGGTCTGTTTCCAACAAACGCGATATCAACGAACACACCCCTTCATCGTCGTCAATGATGAGCACCTTTCCTGAACGCACTCGACGGTCTTCTCTCTTTGTGGCCTCTTCGATCACCTCTTCTTCCCAGATCGGTAATTGAAGGGTAAAGGTCGTTCCTTCGCCAGGTGCACTGTCCACGTCAATATCTCCACCCCACTGTTCCACCGTGTTGTACACCGTCGATAATCCCAATCCGGTACCAATGTCCATCTTGGTGGTGAAGAACTGCTCGAACACGCGCCTTTTGGTTTCTTCATCCATGCCGATACCGGTATCGGTGAAAGAAAGCTGAACGCGTTCACCAGCGAGTTGAGTGCCAACCGTGATTGTTCCACCTTCGGGCATGGCATCGACCGCATTAAAGATGAAATTGATGAGGATTTCGTGTAACCTCGACTCTGTTCCTCGAATGCAAGGCACCTCCGCCAACTGTATGACGATCTCAATGTCGATCCCTCTGGACTCTGGCTCATCTTTCCATCGAGGCCGTGCCATTTGTATGGCTTCCTGCACGACGTGGGCGACAGACACAGACTGAAGTTTTTCATCCTGGGGTGCGAGTAGTAATGGAACAAGAACCACCGTTAAGGGATATAAGATTTCAGCATTGAGGAAGGCAAATCGCATTGGGGGCCGATGAGATGGAGGTCTCAAGGCATTGTCGAGATTGATTGTCCCAATTAAACACTACTTTAACTGGGACAACCGTTGTCAGAGGGAGGAAAGGGCCAAAATCCAGGTAGGTTTGATGGGGACAGGTTTTTCTATGCGACCCCAACAGCCTACCCCGAAAGTAAAACGGCCAACTCTTGACATCCACTTCTCGCATTCAAGCCATTGTTGGGTAATTACTTACGGCTTAGCGGTGGTTCTGGTTCCGTTACTACTCACACCCCGTAATCAACTCCTCTTTTTAGCCCGCTCATCATGCAACGCAATTGCCTGCGCGACCACGCCCATAATCTCATCGAGATCATCGAACGGCTTTTTAATCTCAAGATCAAACGGTTCCCTCCTCGCATCATCCTTGGAAAGCTCCCAACCCGTAATAAGTATGGTCGATACCAGCGAATCTTTTTGACGCATCTCTTGCGCTACGCGATTTCCAGATAGTCCTGACATCCCCAGATCGATAAAGGCGACATCGTATATCCCTGGAGCAAACTGATCCAGGGCTTTGCGGCCATCCATGGCCGTATCCACATCATGGTCCTTGTCGAGAAAACGAGATAGTAGTGAACATATTCCTTCGTCATCGTCTATGATAAGCACCTTCCCTGAACGGCTCTGACCCTTTACTTCCTCCTGATGCTCGTCGAGTTCGTCTTCCTTCCAGACCGGCAATCGGAGGGTGAATGTCGTTCCTTCGTCCAGGGCACTCTCAACGTCGATCGCACCCTTCCATTGTTCAACGGTTTTATACACCGTCGATAGCCCCAAGCCTGATCCGACATCCATCTTCGTCGTGAAGAACGGTTCGAATACGCGCCTCTGAGTTTCTGCGTCCATGCCGATTCCCGTATCGCGGAAGGTGAATTGGACATAGTCATCGACGAGTTGGGTTGCTACTGTGATAGTACCTCCATCTGGCATCGCGTCGACCGCGTTAAAAATAAGATTGGTCAGAATATCGTGAAGCCTCGATACCGTTCCTCGAATCGCTGGCACATTTGCCAAGTGCCTTTCCAGTTCGACGGATATTCCAGCGGACTCAGGTTCGTCCTTCCACCGCGGTCTTGAGGTGCGCACCGCCTCTTGTATCACCTCATTTATGGATACAGGCTGAAAGTTCCTTTCTTCCACTCCACGCACAGACAGATGGAGTCGATGGACGAGATCACTGGCACGTTGTCCTGCGGTGAGGATATTGTCCACATCTTCAAGAATTTCGGGATCATCCGTTTTGAGCTTGAGAAACTGAGCGGACATGAGTACGCCGGTGAGAATATTGTTGAGATTGTGGCTGACACCGGCGGACAATTCACCCGATGCACGGAGACGTTGGGTGCGGATTAACTCCTTCTCCATCCGTTTGCGTTCGGTGACGTCAGCAAAAATACAAGCAAACTGATGGGGGGCAGGGCGAAAGGACGTTACCTCAAAATGCTTGCCCATTTCTTGCGCATAGTTATCGAAAAATACAGGGTCACCGCTCAGAGCCACCCGGCCATAGGTCTCGATCCAATAGGGTTCGATGTTGGGTAAGATCTCCAGGGCGGTTCTTCCTACTATCTCTTTTCTCTTTAATCCGGTAATCTGCTCAAAAGCCGGATTGGCGTCCAGAAAGCGGTAGTCCACCGGCTTTCCCCGATCATCGCAGATGATTTCATGTAGAGCAAAGCCATCCAGCATCCTGTCAAATAGTGTTTGATACTTCAGTTCCAGCTGGCGTTGTTCCGTAAGATCTACGTGAGAACCCACCATCCGTATGGGATGCCCCGTTTCGTCCTTTTTTACCGAGGCTTGAGCCAAAATCCACCGGTAGGAGCCATCTTTATGGCGAAATCGAAACTCATTAGGGTGGTGTTGTAATCCCTTGGTCTTGATTAGCTCAACCGTCTCCAGAGCGGATTTCAGGTCGTCCGGATGGACACGGCTCCTCCACTCTTCAAAATCATCCGTGATTTCGTGCTCTTCGTAGCCAATTTGGTGCTTCCACTCAGTCGAGTAGTTGACTTTTCCGGTTGTGAAATCCCAGTCCCACAAGCCGACATTGCCTGCCCTAACCGTCTCTTGCTGCTGCAGAAGCACCTCTTGAAGAGTTGCTTCTGCTTGTTTTTTTTCGGTTATATCCTGAGTAAAACCGATGGCTTTGACAGCCACTCCTTCTTCGTTAAACTCCACATCCGCCTTTTCCCGAACCCATCGAATCTCGCCGTCAATTAGTAGTTGGTGCTCAATGTCGTATGGCTTCCCTTCGAGAGCTGTACTCCATTCTCTATCTACGTATTCCCGGTCATCAGGATGAATCTTTTCCAAAAATATCTCGTAATTCACTACGCTTCCGGTTGGAACACCAAAAATCCGGCAGTTCTCATCAGTCCAGAAAAGCCTGTTCTGTTTGAGATCGAGCTCCCACGTGCCTATCCGACCCAGCTCCTGGGCTTTTTCAAGATAGTATTGTTGCTGTTTAATTTGCTCTTCAGCCTGCTGGCGCTCGGTGATGTCTTCGGCCATGGAGAGGATAGCGAATACTTCTCCGGTTCGATCGGTGAGGGGTGTATTGTGCCATTGACAGGTCATCAATCTTCCGTCTTTGTGAACATTGTTGTCCTTTTCTGAGTAGCTTGCCGTCTTCCCCTTCTCCAATTGACTAAAAACATTAACGACGAGGGGACGCGCCTCTTCCGGGACGATGAAATCGACAGCGGATTGGCCTACCATCTCCTCTTTAGTATATCCGAATATCCGTTCAGCGGTGCGGTTCCACTCTAATACTTGACCTTCCGGACTGAACAAGATATAGGCATTGGGCATATGGTCGACGCTTGTTTGCAGACGCTCCTGACTCTCCCGCAGCCTCTTCTCTGCCTGCTTCCGTTCCGTGATATTTTCAACAACCGAGAGTATACGGGGAATCGAACCATCTTCCGCATATAGAGGAACGGTGCGGTATAATTGATACTGATCGTTTAGGAAAAGTTCGAAGGATTGTTCTTCTCCTTGAAAGGCCTTTTCGTAATGCGATCGAATGAGGGGGGCTTTATCACCAAAAATCTGTTCCAGGGTTAATCCGATGAATTGTTCTGGGTCAAGATTCTGTCTTTGGAATTCCTGCCCAGAAGTAAAGCCGGTCGTATAATCGCTTTTGATGATGGAGAGATAGGATTGAGGGTAGTTTTCAGCTATTGTTCTCAGGAGTTTTTCACTCTCCCATAGCGCTTCCTCGGCTTCCTTGCGTTCGGTGATGTTGCGAAGGAACACAATGAACTCCTTCTGATCGGCTAAGTAATTCGTACTAACCTCAACATCAATCACGCTGCCATTCTTGCATCGATGTTTGCTTTCAAAGCGTTGATAGCCTTGTTCCACAATGTCGTTGATGCGCTGGATGGTTTCCTCTGCTGTTTCCAGTACTTCAACATCCTGGATGCTCATCGTTAGCAATTCATCTCGACTGTAACCAATTAGACGACAATAGGCATCATTGACATCCAAGAAGCGCCCCTGCATGTCTACAAGCCAAAAACCGTCCATAGTAGTGGCAAGAATGTTTTGGTATCCTTCCTCTGCCAGCTTGAGTTGAGTGATGTCGTGGATGACGGAATAGAGTAGCTGTTCCCCCTGCAGGGAAATCGGACCGCTGCGTACTTCGACGTCACGCACCTCGCCATTGGCCAGCCGATGCTTGAAGAAAAAATGATTGCGCTCTTCCATGCGTGCTGCCTGCATTTCTGCACGGATCTCTTCCTCGGTCATCGTATTGATCTCGAAGATCCGTTTTTCCTTCAACTCTTCAAGAGACCATCCGTAAAAGGCACAGGCTGCTGGATTGGCATCCTTCACGGCACCGGTATCCGAATCGATGAGTAACGTCACTGCGTATATACTTTGGAAAAACTTCCGATATTGCGCGTCGTCTTTCATTCTCTATCTCCAGACCTTCAGAGCCAACTGGACCTCCCACAGTTTGGTGGACGATTCCTACTGTCCACGATACTGGGAAAGATTCAGAGCATGCAATTCAATCGCCCTCGCCACGACGTCCTCAATCTCAGAAAGATCTTCAAACGGCTTGACGATCCTGAAGTCAAAGGAACTCACTCGCGTATCCGTGTCAGGGAGATCCCATCCAGTAATCAACACTGTAGCGACTTGAAGATCGATGTCCTTGATCTGTCGCACGAGTAGATCACCCGATATTTCCGACATCCCCAGATCGATCATGGCGACATCGTATTCCCCTCCCCAATGCGAAATCTATAGAAGCCGCTGCTTACTGGTCAATTTCGCACAAATTAGCAAGATCCCCTCTTTATACCGAGAGCTGGATTGCTGTGTGTGTCCTTCAGCCGTTCTTTCATACCTCTGTTTTCGAACAGTATAAAAAATATCTTGCCGAATTACGGAGGTCAAACTCCAGATCGTCCGCCTGTGTCGTAGCCGTTTATGGAGACTATATTTTTCTGAGCTTGCCCTACTACTCCATTTAAGTTATGATAAAATATATTATCGTAACTAAAAACAATCACTTATGCACAATTCCATTCCACATTACCCACTTCATCTTAGAGCACTAATGAAAACGACTCCGTAGAATCGCCTGTGCTGGTCGACCTCGGAGTCGTGGGTGTTCAAACACTTGTTTTGGGGGCGCCGCTTGACGGGCGTCTGAGTGGCTTTAGATATACATAAAAACCCGATATGCGACATTTTATTTTATACTTCCCTGTCCCCCTTCTTCTACTCCGCCCACACCGGAAAATACAGTGTAAACGTTGTCCCTTTCCCTGGAGCGCTCTCAACCTCGACTTTTCCTCCCCAATGAGTCAATATGCCATGGAGCGTCGATAATCCCAATCCCGCACCAATATCCATCTTCTTCGTGAAGAATGGCTCGAATACTCTTCGACGTGTCTCCTCGTCCATACCGATACCCGTATCACGGAAAGAGAGTCGGATGAAATCATCTTCGATCTGTGTTTGAACCCTAATCTCTCCTCCTTTGGGCATCGCATCGACTGCGTTGAAGATGAGATTGGCGATCATCTCTTGTATCCCAGGCTCGGTACCGCGAATCGAAGGTACCTCACCCAGCTCAACCAGTATATCGATGTCGATTTCCTGGGCAGCAGGTTGACTCTCCCAACGGGTTTGAGTCAATTGCAGTGTCTGCTCAATCGCTTCATTGAGATTGATGGAATATGATTTTTCTCCACTCTGTCCGCGCACGGAAACAGAGAGCTGGTGAACGAGATCGGCGGCTCGTTTGGAGGAGGAGATGATTGCTTCGATATCGTGGAGTGATTCTGAATCTCTCGTCACGCGCTGGAGCATCAACGCGGGTCCCGAAATACCGCTGAGAATATTATTGAGATTGTGACACATCCCCGCCGAAAGTTCACTCGCGACATGATGACGTTCCGAGCGGATGAGCGTCTGCTCCATGCGTTTGCGGTCCGTGATGTCGTGCATAATGCCGAAGCTATAGAGCATCTTGCCTTCGGCTTCAAACACCGTATCTGCATGTTCCCACAAGGGAAAGCAACGACCGGTGGCATC
>Ga0233431_1006733_pt1 | contig 10186 bp, 9 predicted proteins | sample SI_118_April2016_FD_179867 | JGI IMG/M metagenome (GOLD analysis project Ga0233431, IMG submission 179867) | Seawater microbial communities from Saanich Inlet, British Columbia, Canada - SI_118_April2016_200_MG | ecosystem: Environmental > Aquatic > Marine > Inlet | place: Canada: British...
AAGTTTAGAATTCTTTTGAGAATAATATTCTCAGATACTAACTAATCTAATCTTGGGAACTCCATGGTTCTTTAAATATAATGTTTTCCTAGAAGGTGTGAGTGTGTTTTTTGGAGTGAATAAATAAGATTCTCCTTCTCTCATAAATTCAAATCCTCTGTAGCGGACACTACTTTCTTTATATTTTGGTTTTAAAAACTTTTTTAGACGATGGACTTTTTCATAGTGTGCCATTACTGAAATATTTCCAGTCAAGGAAATATCTATTGAAGTGTTTATAGCATCAATATATCCTGCAGCCGGTAAAACACCGTTAACTTGTCCATTTTTAATATATAATTCTATTAAACAATTTAATGGTAAGGCAACCTCTCCTGAAAAATTTGTTGCTAAAATATTGCCTTCTTTATCATAAGTTGGGGAACGCTTTGCTGCATAACCGTTAAAATTAACCTTTTGTTTATTGTTAAATCTAAAATTTATTTTTCTATCAATACAAGTAACGATTATTTTACTGCCTGAACCAATTATATACTCTTGATTATGTACTACACAAGGATAATCTGTGCCTGCATTTTGAGAAATTAATCTTTCGAGGGTATTTCTGTTTTTTAATTCAGTAAATCCAAATTCTTGATCAAATAATTTTCGTTGAGTTTCGTCTCCGATAATCTCATAAGCTTCATTTATTTCTTTAAACCTGGCTTCTGCGTTAGGATCTTTATTTACATCGGGATGAAACATTCTGGCTGCTTTCCTGAAAGCATTATGAATCTCTTTTTTTGTTGCAGTATAATCTAATCCTAATATATGGTAATAATTACTGTTAAATTTTTTATGACAAGTATTGCCCATAGTATGTCCCAAATAAAGATTGTTGAGTTAAATAATCAGAGAAGGGCATGTTACCTCTCCTATCATTAATTTCTTTTAATAACTCTTTTGGAAAATTTTCTTCTCGTTTAATAAATTCTTTGAGGAATGCCCTTTTCCCTACAATTCCCGGTGCAACTCTTTCATCCTTCATATAGTTGTCAACTATTTTAAAAACATCATCAATAAATCTAATAGGTAAATATCTCATTTTAACTTTATTTTGAGAAGTGATATAAAAAGATTATGACACACTAATCTAATTTTTAACTATGATCTCTCCTACAATATTAGTCAATTATTGATTAATAATTAAGAATATTTAAAAATAACAAAAATAATTTGTTTATTGGTGAGCAGAAACATGGATTATGATACATTATTTGAAGAATTGGAATCTAGATTAAGCGTAAATAGTGAATCTCATTCTACTGAAAATGACAGTTTGGGAGTTACTGAATGTTTTGGGAATTTAGCTCTTGATCAACAACCGGATTATATTGATGGATTACTTGAAGTGGTAGTAGATTTATCAAGTTTAAATTGTTCTAAATTAGAATTAGATGAATTATATGAAACGTTATCAGATGATTCTGATGTTAAAAATTTTGTTGGAGAACATCTTTACATTGAAGAATTAAACACTTTAGAATTTGAATTTAAAAGTTATGATTCTCAAAAAGAAGAATTAATTTTATCCGCAACTTACACTGGAACTGTACCTATCCTAGATCCAGAAGATAGATAATTTTTATCGTTTTTTTGCACTGTCTATTTTTCTTCTACCAACTTGAAGTAAATTGTTGGTTAAGTCTTCTAACAATTTACCTAATTTTCTATTAGTGTTCATCTGTTTAATTAATAAAGATACAAACACAATAGCTTCTGCTAAAAGAATTAACATGATAACACTAATTAAAAGAAATAATTCAACTAATGGTAAATTTACCCCAAATACTAACATATTTTATCACCCTTTTTTAAACAATAAACAAGATAAGTATCTATTATATTATAAACTTTTCTTTTTTGAAAAATAAAAAAATAAATAATCTATTCACATTTACAAACATCGCCAACTTTTTTAGCTAATTCTTCTAATTTTGCGTTTAATTCTTCAGCTGTATCTGGATCAATCTTTGTAGTAACATCTTGCTTTTCTTCTTCTTTGTAAACACATACTAAATTAATTAGGTCTCTAATTAAATCTTCAGCACGCTTTGTTTCTTCAATTGAACAGCCACAAGTTGGAGTTTCTTCTTTAGATTCTTCAGTAGGTGTCACTTCTGTTGCTTCTACAGGGGCTTCTTCTTTTTTTTCTTCAGGTTGTCCACAACCACATTCATTACACATTTTTAACTTACCTCCAAGTTTAATCATTAAAAAATGCTTTATACATTTTGTATGATGAATAAATATCTACTTTTGAGACTACTTCACATGGAGAATGCATTGCTAATAAAGATGGTCCTGCATCAACACAGTCCATTCCATAACGTGAAATGAACATACCAATGGTTCCTCCACCTCCACAATCAATTTTTCCTAATTCTCCAGTTTGCCAAGAAATCTTATTCTTATTTAATAAAGTTCTAAGATAAATCATGTATTCAGCATGAGCATCATGGGTACTATATTTTCCTCCTCCGCCACCATATTTTTCTACAGATACACCGTTCCCTAATAAAGAAGCATTGTGTAAATCATGTACCTCTTTATAATTCGGATTAACTCCCGCAGTTACATCAGCAGAGATTGCTCGTGAATTTTCTAAAATGGTAGATACATCAAGACTTAACTTTAACAATTTTTTATAATCATAAGCAAAATTCTTTAATAGAAAACTTGCTGCACCAGTATCTCCTACAGATCCAATTTCTTCTTTATCAACAAATAATCCAACTGCTGTAGATGGTGGATTTTTTGTTTCTATTAAAGCCATTAGGGAAGTATAAACACAAACTTTATCGTCTTGGCCATAAGCAGCAATTAAAGCCCTATCAAAACCAATGTCCATAGGATTATTTGCCGGAACAAGTTCCAGTTCTGCAACAGTAAAATCTTCTTCAATGATTTTATATTTTTCGTACAAATATTTTAATGTTGCATATTTGATTTGATCTTTAATTTTTTCATTATCTATAGGTATATTTCCAACTAAAATGTTTAATTCTTCACCCTCAACAATCTTAGGAGCTTTACGTTCCATTTGATGTTTAGCAAGGTGAGGTAATAAATCCGGAATAATAAATTTTGGATCTTCTTCTTTATCTCCAATATGAATTTCAATTTTTTTACCTTCTGTAGTAAAGATAACTCCATGTAACGCTAACGGTTCATTTACCCAATGATACTTTTTTACACCACCATAATAGTGTGTTTTCAATAATGCTAAATTTGAATCTTCTAATACAGGATGAGGTTTTAAATCTAAACGTGGAGAATCTACATGACTTCCAATTAATTGAAATTGCTTTGCATTTTTTCCAACGATAAATGCAACCACTGCTTTTCCTTTAATGTTTTTGTAAACTCGGTCTCCTGCTTTAGCACTTTTAACAGTGCTTATTTCTTTAAAACCATATTTATTTAATATTTTGATAGTATTTTCTATACAAAGTCTTTCTGTTTTAGAACTTTTTAAGAAATCTTTATACTTTTCTGAAAAAGAAAACACTTGTTTTTTTTCTTTATCATCACACGCTAACCAAGAACTTTTGTTATTGTAAGTAATTTTTTCATATAATAATTCTTCTTTAGATTTTTTTGACACCATGACCACCTCATTTGATAATTTTATTTAATAGTTAATATAAAATAAATATTATTAGTATTTAAGTGTTACGCATTTAAAAGAACAATATTCTATTCTTGATATAGATGTCCTTGATTCTTGATAATCTGGTAAACCTCATTAACTATCTTTTTAAATCGTGTTTCACTTTTAACTTTTGAGTTTAACATAATTTCATTTACTAATTCTGCTAACTGATCTAATCTTTCAATTTTATCATAATTAATCTCATTAGTCACACTAATATATTTAGTATTAGAAAATCTTTCCGTGTATTTTTTAACCGGTTTTTTTTCAAAAGAATTAATCACTGCTTCAAAACCTTCTCTTGTAAGAATTAATGTTCTAGCGAAGTACTCATTCCAATAATCATAACTGATTCTAGTCTTTGGATCAAGTTGGGGTACCTCTTTCACTTACACAATTAAATAAATTTAGTATTTAATATTTTACCATCACTCTAGTTAAGTTAAATTGATACTCAAATAATAATGCTCCTTAGACAATAATAATATTTATAAACAAGTTTAGTATTTTAAAAAAAATGAATTTAATAAACATAATCAAAGGAATATCTATAACTTCAAGCGGGATACCTGGAATGCCTCGACTTACTGCTATTCTTAAAAAAGATGGAGAATTAGAAGTTATTAAAAAAGAAAGAGGGGAAAGAGACTATTCTTTTGAACAAAGGTACGATATAAGGTTGAATGGAAAAGACATTGGGACATATGTTGTCAGAAAAAAAGGAAATCTTTTCGGAGAAACTCTCGTACCTAATTCTACAATAGTTGAAAGGTCTTTATTGACTACTCATAATGACGGAACAATATTTCAGAGAAATGAGGCGGAAAATTGTTATCGAGATTTAGGAAGAATATTCAAAGAATATGAAGAAGTCGGTTCTGAAACGTTAAATTAAATCACTTTTAATATCTTTAGAAATTTCTTGAATTAATTTTTTTTCTAACTCAATTTTTCTTCCTGCAATTTTTTTAGAAATATCTAAATTTAAAACATCTTTTTGTCCTACTCGATTCATTTCGTTTTGCATATATTTTATAGTATGAATTATTTGACGATTGAATTTACTTCCATATAAAAAAGGTCTGATAAATCCAGCAAAACCACAGTCAGCAATTAAATCTGCATCTTGTAATATTTGTAATTCTATCGACTTATTTTTTATTTTATCTCCACGAGAATCGTGGTTGACTATCAAAAAACAAACCTTTTCAATAAACTGTTCAGAATGGCCCATTTTTGTTAATGTTTCTTTAGTAATTGGTACACCTAACTTTGCATGTTTTTTCCATTCCTCAAAAGAATTTTCTGTTCTTCCAGTTGTGTTAAATAATTTTTGAGAATCAATTTTAATTTTTCCAATATCATGAAGAATTGCTGCAACCAAAACAATTGGAATTGATACTTTTTGATTTACTTTTTTAATAATCTCTTTACAAGTTTCATAAACTCTTAAAGTATAATAAGTTTCATCAAAAGGTCCATGATAAAAATGTTCTGTTGATTCAAATGAATCTTTAACAAAACCGTAAATTTCTTTATAGTTGGGTCTATTATCAATTTCGTTCATAATATTAGTAAAAATCATATTTAATATAAAAATTTATGCATTAATTATAATAAAATTAATTTAAAATATACTTTTTTTTAAATATCATAAAAAAGTAACTTTTATATATCCATTTAATTTAATATATAGTTATGTTAAAGAGGTGTATAGGTACATTTTTCCTAGTTTTTATAGTTTTAGCTGTAAGTATGTCCTCTTCCAATTCTAGCTTTTCTTTAGATAATTATACATTTATCGAAAACATAACGTTAAATGAAATCACTAATGATACCAACAATACTTATTCGGACAATTCTACTATTAACAACGCCAATAGTACTTTAAACAATTCTATTGAAGAAACAACGTTAAATGAAATTATGGTTGGAATTCATCCAGTTAATGAATCTAATGAAACTATATTAACAAATGAAACTTTTGAAGAAGTAGTAAATGATACTTTCGTAAACGATACTGAAGAAGATTTTGATTCTCCTGAGGAGATACCTGAATCTTCCATTATTAAAACAATTTTAAACTTAATTTTAGAAAAGATATCTTTCTTAAGAGGGGACGTGGTTGAAATCGGAGCACAGTTATCTTATGAAAATACTTCTCCAATTCTAAACGAAGCAATAGATTTCTATGTGAATTTAGACAAATTAGCTACTCAAAAAACTAATAATGAAGGTACAGTAACTTTCCTTTGGAATACTTCTAAATATTCTACTGGAGGTTATGAGGTGACTATAAATTATTCTGGTAATGAAAATCTTTCCACTAGTTTTGATTCAAAATTAGTTATAATCAATGAAGGTGAAAGAATTATTAAAGAAAATATAAGTGAGAATGTTGATGGAAACATAACTTTTAATGAAACTACGGATAATGCTACCTTTAATCCAATATTAAATGAAACAATCAACGAAATAATAAATCAATCTCTTAATACTTCCACTAACGAATCAGTTAATGAAACTGATTTAGGAATACTCGGGCCAATTGGAATTATGGCTGACTCTGTCAATCCTGCAATTGAATTTATTTCGCCTACTTTTGCAAGTGGGACAACTACTTCAAACACTTCCGTTGAGATTAACGTTTCAATTGTTGAATCAAACCTTAACTCTTTAACTTATAATTGGAATGGTACTAATTACACAATGTATAATAATTCATTAATATTGATGTATAATTTTGATGAAGAAAAACCAGAAATCATCAAAGCCACTTTCTCTATGACCAACAATGCTAATGCATATCATTATGAGGACATAACAAGTGTTACAGATTATGTAATTCAGTCAGGTGATGTTTTAGAATATGATATTTTGTGGACCGGTAGTGGAGATAAAATTGCTGTTGATTATACCACTTCAGATAGTTCAACATTAAGAGATTCAGGGGCAGTAGATCAAAATGGTATTAGTCCTCATCCTAATACTGATATTTCTGCATATGCTCTTGACAAATGGTATCATAGAAATATATCTTTGATTGTAGGACATGTTGGAGAAACTATCCAAAATTATGATATTGTTTGTGAAAGTGATTCTACTGGAACATATACTGCTTATTTAGATAACATTGTAATAACTGACGGCAGTGGTAATATTAGAAAAACAATATACACTAATAGTAATTTTAGTAGTTCTTCTCATTTAAGTAATTCTGGTTCTTTATCAGAAATGATTAACTCAACATCAGCTGGAACTGCAAATGATTCTTCGTTATACTATGATAATGCTACAATAATCAATGCAGAATGGACATCTGATGGAAAATATGGTAATGCATTATTGTTTAATGGAATTAACAGTAAAGTAGTCGCAAACAAAACTTTAACAATATCCAGTGAAGGAACAATGTCTGCTTGGGTATATGCAAATAGTTTTCCAGCAAATAATAATAGGATTATTGGATCAGTTGGTAATGTTGCAGTTCAATTAATTGCAAATGGTGCAAATCATCATCTTGCGATGATTTTAGATGGAGGTTCAACATATGAATCTAATTTCGTAATACCCACTAATCAATGGCTTTTTGTTACGGCAACTTTTGATTCATCAAATAATCTTAAATTCTATGTAAATGGTTCATTAGTAAACACAACTACAGGAACTTTTTCTGGAGCAACTTTTACCCCTCAAATAGGTTGGAATAGTGCAGCTGGAATTGATTATTGGAATGGAACAATTGATGAAGTTAGAATATGGAATAGAAGTTTAACTGCAGATGAGGTTTATCAACAATATGCTTCTAATTTAAATAAATTTAACATAACTCAATGGTACCTGTATGTTAATCAAAGTAAGAATGCTACAACTGGTTTGGATAGTGCTACTTACACTTATCAAACTTTTGTCACCGATACTTCTGATAATCAAAATCAAACTGAAGAAAGAACAATTACAATCGAACAAGTAGCAGCCCAATCCTCAATTGGTTTAACTACTATTTATCCTACTGAAAATATTAATGTTTACCAAAATACTTTCTTTAATATTTCTGTCAATGTTTCTTGTTTAAATGGTAATTGTGGAGAAATTAATGTTTCACTTGATCCGATTGATGGTGGGATTTGTAGTGGTGATTATACTAATGAGACAACCGGTGATGAAACTTGTAGTGATCAATACGATGATGCTCATCCTTGTTCTGCAACTTCTGATGGAGCTACAGATGTCAATTGGTTAGGAACTTGTTCTGGTTCTCCTTTTCCAACTCCAGAAAAATGGGTCTATGGGGACTTAGGTGAGAAAAAATGTTTCAACGCTATCAATGTTTACTTGTATGATGCTGATGCTCCACAAACTATGGCTATTTATACTTCTGATGATGAAGTAACTTGGACAAAAGTGTACGATTCTTGGACGGTTTCTGATAGTGAACAATGGGTTACTCTCAACATTGATGAAACAGCAGCTAGATACGTTAGATTTAATATGACTTCTTGTAATAGGTGTTATTGTAACTTCCGTGATTTTAATGTTCAAACAAGAACTTTTAGTACATTAACAAAATCAGGATTGGTAAATACAACTGTTGGAGCAACTCCATTTTATACCAATACTTCTAATCCTTATAATCTTACTTTAACTACCGGTCAATCTGAACTAATCACTTGGTGGGTTAACGCTACGGGAACGGTAGATACAGATTACGAGTATTATATTTATGCAAATTTAACAAGTAATCAATCGATTAATAATATCACCTCCAAATGGAATGTTACAATTCTTACTGCACCAGATTTGACTTATCCTTCTTTTAGTAATTATACTGATAATAATGGTACATTAAATAATTCTGGGACTGGTTTGTTTAATGTTACTATTGCAAACAATAATGGTACTGTTTTGTTAGATATAAACAGTGAAAATGTTACGGCAACTAACATTTCTGCAACTATATTTAATGCTAACTATACATTTACAACTAATGGAACTTATTCATATAAATGGCATGCTTGGGGAAGTGGCACATCAAACAATTATAATTTTTCTTCAACGCAAAGTTATGTGGTAAATTATGTTGAATCCACTAATCCACAAATTGTTTTAACTACAATTTATCCTTTAGAATCAATTAATGTAACTCAAAATGATTTTTTCAATGTAACTGTGAACATCAGTTGTAATGGTGCTAATTGTGGAGAAATAAATGTTAGTTTAGATCCTGCTAGTTCTACAGTATATAATTTTACTACTTGTGGTGCAACAGGTAGAAGTGGACCTTCGCAAGCAAATTGTGATACAAATTATACTGGAACAACTCTTGCCGGTCTTGTAACTGTGGGAGGAGGAATTCAAAACTGGACCGTTCCTGTAACTGGAACCTATAACATTGTAACGGCAGGTGCTCAGGGAGGTATTGGAACAGCAACTTATTCTGGTGGTTTGGGAGCCGTTATGAATGGAACTTTTGAATTAACTGCTGGACAAGTAATCCAAATTTTAGTTGGTCAAGCAGGAGAAAATTGGACTGATTATAAGGCCGGTGGTGGTGGTGGTGGTTCATTTGTTGTTTTAAGTAATAATACTCCTTTAATCGTTGCTGGCGGTGGTGGTGCAGGTGGTGGTAATTCTAATCCTGCTAATGGGCAGTCTGGATTAACAAATACTACTGGTGGAACTGGATCACAGGGTGTTTATGCTGGAGGGATTGATGGTAGTGGTGGTAGTGCTAGTTCTGGAACTTTTGGTGGTGCTGGATTTAATGGCAATGGAGGAGCTTCAAGTTGTACTGGTGCTGCTCCTTTAAGTTTTTTGAATGGTGGAACTGGTGGTCAAGCTGGAACTTGTACTGCTAGTGGTGGTGATGGTGGTTTTGGCGGAGGATCTGGAGGAGAGTGGTGTTGTCAAGGTGCTTGTGGTGCTGGTGGTGGTTATTCCGGTGGAGGAGGAACTGATAGTAATGGTGTAGCGGGTGGTGGTGGTTCTTATAATAGTGGAACAAACCAAAATAATGCTACCGGAACAAATACAGGTGATGGTTATGTTTCAATTACTTTTAGTAGCTCAATAAAAAGTGGATTAGTTTCGACTAATACTTCAGCAACACCATTTTATACAAATATTACTAATCCTTACAATTTAACACTTAATGAAAACGAATCACAACTTATTACTTGGTGGGTTAATGCAACCGGTGATATTGACACTCCTTACGAATTTTTTGTTTACGCTAATAAGACTTCTAATTTAAGTATAAACAATGTTACTTCAAAATGGAATGTTACTATTTTAGATTTAACTGCTCCAATTGTAAATATAACTTATCCTACAGCTACTACTTATGATGTAATTATTACTAATATTAATTATACTTATTCTGATACTAATAGTGATAGCAGTAGTTGTTGGTACAGTACTGATGGTGGAGCTACTAATTCAAGTGCTAGTACAGCTGGAATTAATTTTACAGGATTAAGTAGTTCTGGTGGG
>Ga0233431_1006734_pt1 | contig 10186 bp, 8 predicted proteins | sample SI_118_April2016_FD_179867 | JGI IMG/M metagenome (GOLD analysis project Ga0233431, IMG submission 179867) | Seawater microbial communities from Saanich Inlet, British Columbia, Canada - SI_118_April2016_200_MG | ecosystem: Environmental > Aquatic > Marine > Inlet | place: Canada: British...
CCGGAGCCTTTGCCAATTTCTTTGGTGGTGAAATATGGTTCAAAAATTCGTTCAATAGTTTTTGGGTCCATTCCTTGCCCAGTATCACTTACTGTTATTTTGAGGAATTGTCCCGGGGCAATATTGGAGCCTCTTGGAAGGTCGCTTTCTTGTAAGTTTTGATGTGTTAAATTGACGGTTAAAAGTCCTCCCTTGTCTTCCATTGCATGAAGGGCGTTAGTGCAAAGATTTATCATTACTTGTTGGATCTTGGTTGAATCAGCAAGGGTGAGAATGTTTTCATCTTCATAATACTTTCTTATTTCAATATTAGCTGGCAAAGTGGCTCTGAGCAATTTTAAAGATTCTTCAATAACAGGTTGAAGGGACACTGGTTCCAGCTTGTGACTCTCTTTTCGGCTATATGTTAGTATTTGTTTTACAAGTTCTTTAGCTCGGTCGGCTGATTTTATTATCTCATCAAGATCATCAACAGGTTTCAGCCCTTTCTGAATTTCTATTTTGGCTAACTCGGCAAAGCCTAATACGGCTCCAAGGATATTGTTAAAATCATGGGCAATTCCACCTGCAAGTGTACCTATAGCTTCCATTTTTTGGGACTGAAGTAGTTCAGCCTGAAGTCTTTCTCGTTCTTCTTCGGTTTTCTGGCGCCGAAGCAACTCTTTCTCCGCATTCTCTTTGGCTCTTAACAACTCATCTTTTTGGTACTGTTCATTTTTAAGTATGTGACAAAGCCTATTAACAGTTTGCCCGAGAAGTTGAATCTCTTGAGACCCTTTAATCTTAAATGTAGTTGTCAAGTCGCCATTATGCATTGCTATAATTCTGTCACGGATTTTAGCAATCGGTTTTACGACAACGAAGTGCATTGAAATAACAAGAAGAATGGTCAGAAAAAACAAGGGCAGACAGATGGAGAACCAATGATTCCAAATGGATTTTTTGATTTCCATAAGTTTTTCTTCAGTATTCCATACAATTGTGATGTCTCCAAATACTTCACCTTCAAATTCAATATCTTTTATAAAAGTTTTTTTGTACTCTAATTTTCCAGAAGAACTTCGTTCCTTTTTTACCAATGATATTTTTTCTTCATTATTGATACTGATAGATTGAATTTCTGAGACTTGTTGAAGTATTTGCTCGATGATCGTCTCTAAGCCGGCGACATCTTCACTGATGACTGGTTCCAGTGCTGAAACAGCTAGTGCAGAAAATATTTTATTGCTGGACTCTAATGCTTCCTGTACTTGCTTTTCCTTGAGATTGTTCCCATTTATTGTGATGAAAATCACAACCGCCAGTATAGAAACCAAAAAAATAGAGAGAAGCGTGACCAAAAGAGGCCGCCCATGTTCTTTCATAAGATTTATTGAAGAAATCACTTTTTAGGCCATATCAATTGAAATTTTAGAGGCTTTGGAAAAATGCATAATTTTCAATAATTGATTTACGAATCATGGAGTAATCTTCGTCACTGCCGGTAACGAACCCATCCTTTTTCAGTGGTTTTAGTGCTGCACTGTCCTTGAGTTCTAAAAGACTTTCTTGTAATGCAATAAAAATCTGGTTACCCAAACCAGAGTGGGCTATCCAAGGTTTTGTAACATTCTGAAATTCTGCTAGAGCTCTTATGGGGACCCCTTTTTTTAACAATTTTGCAAACGTACTTTCTTTTAATGCCCCTGCATCATACTGACCAATGCCAACGGCATGTCCTACTTTATCATGGCGTCCTAGGTAATCATAACTGCCTAGATCCGCAGCCATTATCCCATTTTTAAATAAATATTGTTGTGACAAGTAGCGCCCAATTGTGGATAGCTGATCTCCAAAAGCAAAACGTTTTCCTTTTAAGTCTTTTATTTGGCTTATGGGGCTATCCTTGTGAACACAGATAATTCCCTTAAAACGTTTACTGCCATTTTTACTTTCTATTGCGATAATCCGTATTCCTGAGTTGCGTTCTTTGACCTCAACATAGGACGCCGGTCCAAAACGGGCAAAATCTACGTCACCTTTTTCCAGAGAACGTATACCTTTTTCATAACTGCTAGCGACCTGAATTTTTATATAAACAGGCTCATGTAATTTTTCATGTAATGATGATTCTAAGTAATTTATAATCGGTCGAAATTGTTTAATAATGACAGTTGGTTTGTCTGAAGTGTAGAGGCCGAAGTTTAAGGAGATATCAGCGTGAGATGGGCGAGGAGCGACAAAAATAGTTAGAAAAAAACAAAGAATAAAGAGAGGCATGTCAAGTTTTCCTTTTTAAGGTTAGAGCCGAAACCGTTGAAGAAAAGAGGTACTATTATTATATGAAACAAAAAAACAAACGTTAAGTCAAGGTGTTTCATATAATAGAAATGCCATGGGTAACATTAATATTTTTGTAAGCAACGTAATGTAGAGCTTATTCCTGACAGGGTCTCATCTTGACAGGATAGATATGACTGCGTTAAGTTGCTAAATTCACTACGCCTTTCACCTAACAGAAGCACAAATATGCCTTTTCTCAACTCATAAATGTTTTTCTTGTTAAAAACACTATTTCGGCAACAATTGCAGCACCCAAGGCTTTCTGCATGGTTTTAGGCGAGTATTTAGTTGACCCCAAAAAAGAGCCGAATGTGCCTCCAATTAAAACAGCTATGATGAGCGGAATATAATTGCTTAAATCAATTGAATTGTATTGAAGTCGAGCTATCAATCCAGATAATGAATAGAATAAGTGTAATATCTTCAGGTTGGCGTGGTTGGCTCTGGCTAAACGGACCAGAGGGTACATTTCTTGGCTATGGCAGGATTGTGCTTCTGGAACGAATTGAAGAACTTGGTTCAATCAGCAAGGCGGCACGCTCTATGGAAATGTCCTATAAACATGCTTGGGATTTGCTGGATTCTATGAATCGGCAGGTAAGCGATAAGTTACTCGAAACCTTTCGCGGAGGCAAGAAAGGAGTTTCTTTACTTTATCAAGCCTCATTAAAAGCAGGACCGCATACATAAGGAAATAAAATATTCATGGGGGGGATACGATTCATAGTGGCGGGAAGATTTATCGACGGCAGTGGCGCCGATGTGCGCAGGAATGTCTTTCTTGCCGTGAAGGACGGCATTATTATTGCCATTGGCTCTGCAGCAGATCTTCCCCTCAATGAAGGGGTAATCGATGATTTTTCACATTGTACCATTTTACCGGCGCTGGTTGACTGCAGCATTTCCTTGTTACGGTCACCCTCTGTGGACAGGAGGGTGCGGTTATCCGCTGAAGAGGCAGGCTTTGCAAAAAAAACAGCCATGTTAGAGAAGCATATCAGCTATTGTCATGCCCACGGAGTGCAGGGAGTGGCCGATAGTGATGATAGAGACCTGGTGAAACGCTATCAAGATGGGATGGCGCAGGGGTGCATAATTGACATTCGAACATCTGGACGTCTTTGCCACAGTAGGCACAATGCAACTTGCAACTCGTTAGGCGGTGATTTTCTCAAGGTCGGTTATTCCGGTAATATTGAAGACGAAGAATCCCCATATTCTCGGCTTAACCATGAAGACCTGTGCCATATCCTGCAGCACAGGGGTGGAAAAAAGGCTGTAATTGTGGCCAATGGCCCGCAACAGGTAGAGGAGGCGCTTGAGTCAGGGTGTGATGCCATCGAACAGGGATACGGTATGGGCGAGGACAATCTCAGAAGAATGGCGGAGAAGGATGTGTTGTGGATACCGAGCGTACTGCGGGCTAAAAATGCCTTGGATGGTGCAGGCTCCGGCGGGAATGTGTGTTGCCGTTTCTCCCAGCGCTATGTTGCTCCGGGAAAGCCTGTCCCCGGCGCTGAGGCTTTTTGGAAGAAGATGCTCACCGAACAATTAACGCAATTGCGTTTTGCCAGAAAATTTGGCGTGACAACAGCTGTGGGAACCGGTGCTGGCAGTGTTGGCATACTCCATGGCGAGTCCATGGTCGAAGAAATGAAATTGTTCATCAAGGCCGGCTATTCACGGGAGGAGACTATCCGGTCCGCATCGGAAAATGGAGCCAGATTCTTTGGCATGAAACAGTTGGGGGCGTTAACTGTCGGGGGGAAAGCAACTTTCCTGATTGCCAGGGGCACGGTGAAACAGCTGCCAAGAAAACTCTCTTATCTGGAAGGCATCTATGTTGACGGCGGACCCAGCATCACATATCGTAAAAATCCTGTTAAGATGGCTTGATATAACAGTGTTATATAGATGGGGGAAGTCCAGATTATTACCCGGATTTAGGTACAATTTATTTGGCGAATCGTCAGGTTGAGCTGGAGTTGTTAAATATCTTCCTGATCTTTTTCTGTATGATAGGTTGAAGCGAATCAGGAGGAAGGAGATTCTCCAGTTCCTGTAGGGTGGAGTGGATGATTACCTGCCTTTCTAATAGGTCCTGTCCTTTCGATTTTCCTCCGGCTTTGGCAGCCATTCTCTCATGATGTTCCTGCATGAGAATATCTGCTGCAAGGTCAACATTCTCGCTATCTCCTAATATAAGTGCTGCCCAAAGGATGTGTGTGGCAGGAGGATTCTGTTTCGGGTCGGGTGGCCAGAAGAGATAAGGTTGTTTTATAACTCCCAGCTTTTTGATAATAGCGAATTGCAGTCTTTTTTTCAGGGGGGGGATCTCCGGGAGTTTCCCGTTTTTTAAATCTCTGATCATTTCTGTAAACATTATTCTTCACTGCAGCCTCCAGAGCTGTCTTTCCCTGAAAAGAAATTGATCCATGATGAGCTGTTTGTTAGTTCCCAGTTGCGGGGAGGAATAAAACCTTTCTTAAACTGACCTTCTTTCTTCCAAGGTTCAAGTCGCTGGTACGCCTTTACATACAGGCATCTCCTGTGTCCCGGATATATTTCGCACCATCCGTCACGGCTGCCGCCGCATGGTCCATTTAACAGATATTTTGCACAACTTGATTGGGGGCAGATGAATCCTAGAGCAGAAAGTGTACAGTCCCCACAGTCCTGACAGCCAAAAAGAAGGAACTTTATAAGATACTCCAGGATATGAAAAGGTCTCTGTAGTTTTGTATTCTCAATGGCCAGGCAAGTTTTTTTTGCTATTTTGAAAAAAGGGCCTTTGGGTTCAAACACAAGGACATGGGTAAGGTTTGCTGCGGTGAAAGTTGGCCTGGGTTTTTTTATTTTCGGGGCTTCTTGTCGAGGCAGGTATTCGGGGAGGTTCAGGCCGTTTTTTTTGTTTTTCTGAAAGCAGAAATATTGTTCTTCAGGCCAATTGGTAAGCTCTGGAATGAGAGACTCCCAGTCTGCCTCATATTTTTTAGACTGGGTGAGGAGAAAATCAAAATCTTCTATGGTTAGTCCCGGCCCGCCAATATGGGCACCGTGATAACCCATACCTTTCATGACGGCAAGGAGCTTTGCTCCTCTGTCAATCCGTGCTTTTTTCCCTTTATCTTTCCCTGTGGCCTCTTTGTGAAGTTCTTCGTATAACGTGTCAGGAATGACACATCCGGGGAGATTGTTTTTGTACATCAGTTCGACAAGGGGCATACTTGGGATAAAAATATTGCCCAAAACTGGTATGTTCAACTCATTGAGTTCCATGTAGAGAAGCGTTTCATGGAACTTTCTAGCGTCAAAGCCAAGTTGAGTGATGACATAATCGGCTCCGGCAATGATTTTTCGGTGCAGTTTGAAATACTGCATTATCTGTTCTGCTTCAGTTGTTTTAAAAGGAGAGACGACGACCCCCTTAAAAAAACGGGTGGGCAGGGTGGCGTGAGAAGAATAGTCCAGGTTGTTCATGTGGGTAAGCATGTCCAGCACGTGAACGCTATCCAGGTCGAAAACAGGCTTTGGGTTGCCGCAGTATCCCTCTTTAGGATAATCGCCGGAGATGATGAGCAGGTTGTGGAGGCATACGCGGTCCCAGCCGAAAAGCAGGCTTTCCATCTCGTTACGATTCTTGTCTTTACAGGAGAAATGACTGATAACGTCCAGGCCCAGCTCTTTCATCTCCAGTCCAACGACATCAGGGGTCAGGGCAGGATGGCCGCCTGCATTATCCGTGATGCTGACAGCCTCTATCCGACCGTCAATTGTTAAGTCCCCTGCAAGCCTGAGAGTCTCGTCAATCTTTCTGTTTCTGCCGCCTCGTGTGGGGATCAATTCGAAAGTAAGTGTAAAAATGTCAGGGTCTTTCAGGGACTGTTGGAAGCGCGATGGAGACATTGTGGAATATTTATTCTCTTTTCTTGCTGTTGACACGGGCGGTATGTGACTGTAAGAACTTTATGTGCCAGTGTGTGAAGGCTATCTTGAAAAATCTAATTTTTCAAGGCACCCTGTTTTTTTGTGGCTATTTTTTGGCTGTGAGCTAAGGGCTAACAGCTAACAACTAATAACTCTTATTAATACTTGAATATGGACATTTACACAAATGAAACCGTTACTGTTGTTGATTCTAATTGGATATCTCGTTGTTAAATGTATAGAAAATGTTGTTGCCTTGGTTAATCTTCGTCATATCTCTCAATATGGGGACAGGGTGCCATTGGGTTTTGAGGGTTTTGTGGATCAGAAGACCCTGGTGCAGATGCGTGATTATTCTGCTGATAACAGCAGGTTTGGTTTTTTGTCTTCCGGGGTGGATATCCTCATCACTTTGCTTTTTTTATTTGGAGGGCTCCTTAATAGCTATAATTCCTGGCTTGTCGGGCAAGAATGGTCATTTATTGCCACAGGTATTGTTTTCTTTTTATTGCTCACCTATGCACAATTTTTCATCCATATTCCATTTGGCCTCTATTCCACATTCCATATCGAGGATAAATATGGGTTTAATAAGCAAACATACGGGTTGTGGTGCGCTGATGCCGTTAAGGGGTTGGTGTTGACGACAGTCCTGTCTGTTCTCGTGCTTGGCGCAGTTTTCTGGCTTATTAAGACGGTTCCTGAATACTGGTGGCTTGTAGTCTGGCTGTTTTTGCTTTTTTTCAAAATATTCATGCTTTACGTTTCTCCATATGTCATCGAGCCGCTCTTTAATAAATTTACACCGATTGCCAATAAGGGTTTGGAAGAAAAAATTAAAAAAATGTTCAGTAAAGCCGGTCTTTCAGTTTCCAAGGTATCTACCATGGATGCTTCCAGAAGATCCGGGCATGGCAATGCTTATTTTAGTGGTATAGGCCATGTAAAACGAATTGTTCTTTTTGATACTTTGCTTGAAAAAAATAGTGATGATGAGATTTTAGCTATTCTCGCCCATGAAGCTGGACACTGGAAGAAAAAACATATCCTGAAGAGGCTGGTGATGATGGAGTGTTTTTCCTTTATTGGGATTTACATTGCCTGGGCTCTTGTTCAGAAAGACTGGCTGGTTGATATATTCGGTGTTGCTGAACCAACACTTTATGTCAAGCTTGTGCTGGTTGGGTTTCTCTCCATGCTTGTCCTGTTCCCTTTGAAACCGGTAATGACCTGGTTGTCGCGGAAAGATGAGTGGGAGGCAGACCAGTATGCGGTTAATTTGACTGGTACCCCCCATGCCCTGGCCCGTGCTTTGATAAAACTGGGGAGAGATAATTTGTCTAATTTACATCCTCACCCATGGAATATTGCTTTTTATTACAGCCATCCTCCTCTTGCCCAACGAGTTGCCCGGTTGTTGAGGAGATAAGCCAAGGAGTCTGGGTATGGCCACACCTCCTAACTGGCGTCAGTCTTCGCAAGTCTTTGATCGTAAGGCTGCAGAATATGATAGCTGGTTTGAAGAGAGTCTGCTGTTTGATATTGAACTTGCCGCATTAAAAGAGGTAAAGACGCCCTTGTTGGGTCCAAAATTGGAAATCGGGGTCGGTCCTGGCCGATTTGCCAAGGAAACAGATGTCGCTTTTGGGGTCGATCCTGCCATCAACCCCTTGTATCTGTCTCAAAAACGGGGTATAGAAGTAATACAGGCTACTGGAGAAGATCTGCCAATGGGCAGTAGTTGTATGGGTACGGTTTATCTCCTTTTTGCCTTGTGCTTTCTTTCTGACCCTTTGCAGGTAATAAAGGAATCCTCCCGGGTTTTAAGGGGAGGCGGTCATCTTGTCCTTGGTGTGATCCCTTCATTGGGCTCCTGGGGCCAGTCTTTGGAGGAGAAGAAGAAGGATGGGCATCCATTTTATGAATATGCCCGGTTTTATGACATGATTGTTATTGAGTCGTGGTTGAAAAAGGCAGGTTTTCAGCTGGTTGAAACTCGATCAAGCCTTTTCCAGTCACCTGATTCTTTAAAGGAATTTGAACATTCTCGTTCAGGTGCGTCTCCAGATGCCGGTTTCTGGGTTCTTGTTGCGAGAAAATCCGGATAATCTTCTGTTCGCTTTTTTATATAAACAATCCATATAAGAGAGGTATGCAGCTATGCTCAATCTGTTAGAGTGTTCTCCTATCGCCCAGTTTGCAATAGATAAAGATCATAAGGTAACGGTGTGGAACAAAGCGTGTGAACTTCTCACCGGGATTGAGGCCCATGATCTGATAGGAACAAATCGTCAGTGGAAGGCCTTTTATCCACGGGAAAGGCCAGTAGTTGCCGATCTCATTATTGATAATGATTTTGAGACATTCCTGGAATTTTACCGCAATAAGAAGGGGCAGAAATCCTCTATCGTTCCCAACGCCTGGGAGGCATCAAGTTTTTTTCCTTCATTAGGAGGGAAGTCCCGTCATATCTATTTTCTGGCAGCACCAATTTTAAATGAACAGGGTGAAGTAATTGGAGCTGTGGAGACTTTGCAGGATATCAGCCAGCAAAAACAGCTCGAATTGTATTTAAAGCAGGAGTCTGATCAACTGCGGCAGGAAAATATTCGCCTGAAGTCAGCTATGACTGAAAGGTATCGGTTTGGCGATATCGTCGGCAAAAGTCCGAGCATGCAGGAGGTGTATGAACTTATTATAAAAGCCGCTGCCTCCGACTCAAACGTTATTGTCTACGGTGAGTCAGGGACTGGCAAGGAACTGGTCGCTAGGGCAATTCATGATTTAAGCTCCCGGAAAGACAAAGAGTTTGTCATGGTAAACTGCGGTGCTATTCCTGAAACCCTTCTTGAGAGTGAGTTTTTTGGGTATCGACGCGGAGCGTTTACCGGAGCCCATGCTGATAATCAAGGATATCTTTGTGCTGCCGATGGCGGAACCCTGTTTCTTGACGAAGTTGGTGATTTGAATGTCGGTATGCAGGTTAAATTGCTGCGGGCCATAGAGGGAGGCGGCTATTCTCCGTTGGGAAACAGCGATATGCAGAATTCTGATTTCAGGATTATTGCAGCAACAAATAAGGACCTCGAGGAGCTTCTTGATCTGGGGCTGATCAGGGAAGATTTTTTCTACCGTGTCCATATTATTCCAATCCACCTTCCTCCCCTGCGTGACAGAAAAGAAGATCTTCCTCATCTCATTGATCATTTTTTGAAATATTATGGTGGAGGCAAGAAGACCTCCTTTATCCCGGGCAAAGTCTATGAGGCGCTACAGAGTTATGATTGGCCCGGAAACGTCAGGGAACTTCAGAATGTGTTGCGTCGTTATCTGGCGATTAATAAAATTGATCTGACCAGAAAGGCCAGTCCTGCTGGTGGGCATGAGCATGAAGCTGAGACGGTGGAGATTGATTTTGAAGCAAATGATTTGCGAAGTGTAATCCGACAATTTGAAAAAAATGTCATTCTGAAGGCCCTTGACAAGACGCGCTGGCATCGTGGTAAGGCTGCCTCAGTTATGGGTGTTTCTCGAAAAACATTGTTTCGTAAGATGAAGGATCACGAGCTCATATAGGCGTAGTTTGGGTCGGAACAGACCCTGTTTCGGTTTTTTTGTTAACATCTTGAGTTTCTTTCGGAGTTCTGTTAGGTTAACCACACGTTGAGCAGGGCTATTTAGCTAGTGGTGGTCAAATGAGTGTGTTCTGGAAGAAACAAAGAGGATGTTGTTTAGATAGTGTCCCTCGGCGGAACTTCATCAAGTTCCGTATCATGAAGGTGGCTTACACGCGCCTTGCTGCGGAAAGACCATCAACGCTTGATAGAGTGTTTGAGGAAGGGGAGATAAGCTAGAAGCTAATCGGTAGAAAGTATTCGGTGAATCGCGTCTGAAAATTTCTGGAGAGTGTAGGGCTTCATGATGAATTCCTGGATAC
>Ga0233431_1006735_pt1 | contig 10184 bp, 6 predicted proteins | sample SI_118_April2016_FD_179867 | JGI IMG/M metagenome (GOLD analysis project Ga0233431, IMG submission 179867) | Seawater microbial communities from Saanich Inlet, British Columbia, Canada - SI_118_April2016_200_MG | ecosystem: Environmental > Aquatic > Marine > Inlet | place: Canada: British...
GGAGACCCCATTACCTGCGGACTGGTCTTTACGGCTGCGGACCAGGAAGAAGCCCTTGAATGGTTGGATCCGAGCAAGGAACAGATTCTGGAATATGATTTTACCAGCATTATACAGGGGTTACAGGACCCGGAGAAAAAGACCGTGGGGGTCATTACCTCCCTGCCGGTCTTCGGATCGGGAGCCAGGGCCCCTCAGCCCGGTCAACCCCCCAGCCCCGAATGGGTTTTCGTGACGGAAATGAAAAAAATCTATGATGTTCAAGAAATCAAGCCTTCCGTTCGGCTGATTGATCCGTCACTGGACCTGCTCATGGTGGTATTTCCCAAGGACATGAGCCCTCAACTGGAGTACGCCATTGATCAGTACGTGCTCTCCGGCGGCAATGCCTTGATTTTCGTGGACCCCCTGTGCGTATCTTACCGATCCGGGCAACAGCAGGATTTCATGCGGTCCTCCGGAACCGCTCTCGACAAGGTTTTCAAAGCATGGGGTGTGAGGATGGATACCGCAAAGGCCATTGCGGACTATGGCCAGCCCACCCAGGTTCGGACATCCGAAACGGCCACCGAGGAAAATCCCCTGATGATCTCCGCCAGGGGCGAGGCCTTTAACCGGGAGGATGTGATTACCGCGGGACTAGAAAGCATGCTATTCCCCGTGGCCGGCGCCATCGTGCGGGTGGAAGAAAAAGATACGGCTGGTTCCATCAAAGATTACGCCTTCGAGACGCTGGTGGATTCCAGCAAAAATGCAGCGGTGGTGGATGCTTTCAAAGCGTTTCTGGGTGCCGACGCGGTGAAAAAAGACTTTGTTTCGGCAAAGAAGCGATTCAATGTGATTGTCCGCGTGAGGGGCACGTTTAAAACCGCATTCCCCGATGGTCCGCCGAAACCGAAAAGTGCGGACATCCCGCCCGTGGATCTGACCCAATACCCGCAACTGAAGGACGGGAAGAAACCGGCCACCCTGGTGATCGTGTCCGATGCGGACATGCTGGCGGACAATTTTTATGTTCAGCGCCGCAATTTTTTCGGAACGGTCGTTTCGGAGATGTATAATGACAACCTGAATTTCCTCTCCAACAGCTCCGAGATCCTCACCGGGAGCGATGAACTTATCGGGCTCAGGTCCCGGGGTAAAATCGAACGGCCCTTTACGGTGGTGCTCGAACTTAAAGAGCGGGCCAAAGCCCAGTGGCTGGACAAGGAAAAGGAACTGGTGCGGCGGATCGAGGAGGCCAACCTGAAGTTGAAGCAACTGGAGAGTGAAAAAGATGCTTCCCAGAAAATGATCATCAGCCCCAAACAGGAAGCTGAGGTGGCCAGGTTTAAAGAACAGAGACAGCAGATCAGCCGTGAACTGAAACAGGTTAGAAAGAATCTGCGTGCGGATATTGAGACCCTGGGGGCCACCCTCAAGGGATTCAACATATTCTTGATGCCACTGCTGGTGAGCATTGTGGGCATCTGTTTTGCTGTTTACAGACAAAGGAAATTGAGGCGACCATGACGATCAAGAACAAGAAAAACCTATTCATCTTACTGGTTGTACTTGCGGTCCTGGCAGGCTTGGGACGAAGCATCTGGGATCACAATGCGAGAGCTCCGGTGGGTACTGAAGTCATGGGAACGCTGCTCTTTGAGAAGCTTCCGGTTAATGAGATTGACACTATTCTTATCGATCGGCCCGAAGATTCGGTCATGCTGGCGAGTAGTGAGAGGGGCTGGATTGTGGAAAACCGTTTCGGGTACCCGGCCGATTTTTCGAAAATCACCGATCTTATTCTGAAAATCAAACAGACCAAGGTGGGCCGGAAGTTTCCCGCGACCGAATCCATTGCTAAACGCATTTCGTTGATGCCCCCCACCCACAAGGAATCTGCTGAAACGGAAAAAGGCACGCGGATTCGTATGAAAGACAAAAACGGGGCCGTTGTGGTGGATCTTTTTCTAGGAATCACCCGGAAAAAAGAGGAGAAGGGTGTCCCCGACTCACAGTTTGTGATGCTGGGAGGGGGCCAGGATATCTACCTGGTGGATCAGATATTTTCATCCTTTGAAACCGCCGCGCCCTCATGGCTCAAAAAAAGTCCTGTTGAAGTGGCCCAGGGCGATATTCAAAAAATTGTCTGTACAGGCCCCGATGGCACATTGCGCTACCGCTTTGAGAGAACCGAAAAAGGGAAAGATTTTGCTCTGGTAAGCCCTCCCACAAAGGGGACTTTAAAACAATCGGATTTGAACCGGCTTGCCGGCGCGCTGTCCGGGCTTGAGATCGAAGATGTGGCGGACCCGTCCAGCCCCCCTGAATCCCTAGAAAAAGGTATTTCACCCCGTCTTGATTTCACCCTTTTTAACGGCATCACTTACCATGTTTATCCGGGGCTTACCTGCTCTCCGGGTATCCCCTGCTATCTGCGGATTCAGGTGGATCACAAAAGTGCCGCTGATAAAAGCGACGGTTCGTTGATTGTAAAAGCGGGGGAAATGAATGGCCGCCTGGCGCCATGGTTCTTTGTTGTTCCGGAACGGCAGCACCGGGCTTTCTTCCTCACCCTGGGTGAAATGCTGGCAGATAAAAAGAAAAAATAGATGTTTATTAAAGGGTGCAGGGGGCAGTTGTCGGGGTACAGGGTGAAAATCGAAACTGGTTTTTCTGCCCCCTGAAAACTATTCCGAATAAAAAAAGTGGGGTTTTTACATGAACGAGATTCTCTCTCCAAAAAATGATTTCATCCGCCAGATCATTGCCGATGATGTGGCTGAAAAGAAGCACCAGGGCCGCGTTGTGACCCGTTTTCCGCCAGAGCCGAACGGTTACCTGCATATCGGCCATGCCAAGAGTATATGCCTGAATTTCGGTATCGCCAATGAAAATGATGGGGGCGTATGCCATTTGCGGTTTGATGATACCAATCCCACCAAGGAAGAACTGGAATATGTGGAATCCATCAAGCACGATGTCAGGTGGCTGGGGTTCGACTGGGGCGAGCATCTCCATTACGCATCCGATTACTTCGAAAAGTTGTACCGGTATGCGGTTCAACTGATCAAGGACGGCAAGGCCTATGTGTGCAGCTTGCCGCCTGACAAGATCAGGGAATATCGCGGCACCTTGACGGAACCCGGAAAAGACAGCCCCTACCGGGACAGGTCCGTGGAAGAGAATCTGGACCTTTTCGACCGGATGAAAGGGGGCGAATTTGAAGACGGAGCCCATGTGCTTCGGGCGAAAATCAACATGGCTTCCCCCAATATCAGCATGCGGGATCCGGTCATATACCGGATCTTGAAACGGCCTCACCACCGAACGGGGGACCAGTGGTGCATCTATCCCATGTACGATTTCACCCACTGCCTCTCCGATTCCATTGAGGGGATTACCCATTCTCTCTGCACGTTGGAGTTTCAGGATAACCGGGCTGTTTATGACTGGGTTCTGGATCAGCTGCCCGTGGACTCTCACCCCCAGCAGATCGAATTTGCCCGGCTCAATCTCAGTAACACAGTCATGAGCAAACGGATGCTGCTCAAGCTGGTTGAGGAAGGGTTGGTGGATGGATGGGACGACCCCCGCATGCCGACCCTTTCGGGCCTGCGACGGCGTGGCTATACACCGAAATCCATTCGAAATTTCTGCGAACGGATCGGGTTGGCCAAGAAGAACAGCCAGGTGGAGATGGCCCTGTTGGAGCACTGCATACGGGAAGACTTAAATGAAAGTGCCATACGGGTCATGGGGGTATTGCGCCCGCTTAAGGTCATCATTGATAATTATCCGGAAGACCAGGTGGAAGATCTGGAGTTTCAGAACCACCCGGGGGATGCCGCCATGGGAACCCGGATGGTCCCTTTTTCCCGTGAGTTATATATTGAACAGGATGACTTCCGGGAAGAAGCGCCAAAGAAATTCTTCCGTCTGGCGCCGGGCCGGGAAGTGCGCCTCCGGTACGCCTACTACATTACCTGTGTGGGAATGGAAAAAGATGAGAAAACCGGTGAAATCACAGCGCTTCACTGCACCTACGATCCAGAAACAAAAGGCGGGTCTTCGCCGGACGGGCGCAAGGTCAAAGGGACCATTCACTGGGTATCGGCGGCCCACGCCCTGGAAGCCCGGGTGCGTCTTTACGATCACCTCATGCTCACCCCCGATGAAGACCCAAAGGAACAACCCGACTTCATCGACCTCCTGAACAAGGATTCCCTGGAGACACTGACATCATGCCGCGTGGAACCGGGCCTGAAAGATGCCGTTACCGGCAGCCGGGTCCAGTTTGAACGCTTGGGTTATTTCTGTGTGGATACGGTGGACTCTTCTCCGGGAAAGCCTGTGTTCAACAGAACCGTGTCACTGCGGGATACCTGGGCCAAAATCGAGAAGGCTCAGAAATCAAAAAAGGGCAAACGGAACTAATCGAAATCAATGACCGGTTTCAACGCCACTTCCGGGTAGATCTGCCCGTGTGCCGGCGGCATGGAATTATACACCCATTCGATGTCGATGGTCCCCAGATTGAGGCCCATGACCCGGCCAAACCCCCGAAAGGTGCCTCGTATGAGCACGTCTTCCATTTTCATGGTCAGGCCGAAAACGGCGACCGTTGTTTCTTTTGGAATGTGCAGGAGTTCGTCCCGAAAGGCCAGGGGGTAAAACGCCAATCGCCGGCTGTCAGCCGCCTGGCATTGGATCACCGGCACAAGCACCGGAAAGCCATCCGCCCCCACATAAGCAATGAATTTGAGAGAACCCATCTCATTAAACAGATCCTCCGCAAAGGGTTTTAGAATACGATCCGCCACTTTGGTTTTGACCATGCCCTTGGCCAGGCGGGTGAGCAGTGCGGAGAGGACGATTTTCGGCATGGGAAGATCCAGGGCGTCAGATGTCTCCACAAGGTCGAGGTAGTGAACGGTATTGATGCCGAAATAGGTGTTGTACCGGAACATGGGAATTTCATTATAGCGCTCGTATTCCGGCCCCTCATTCTTGAGCTGGGTCCATCTGGCTCGGCCCCGCCACATCTTTTTATCCATGGTCATGATTAAAAAGGCCACATGGGGGTTTTTCTGAATATACGCTTTACTCAGTCCCTTACAGAACTGCCCCAGGGTAATTTGATCGGGTTTGGGGGCCATGATGGAAGTAATCAGAGAAATATGGGGAAGCCCTTCCGGGTTGACACAGGCCACCAGGCCGATCTTTTCCGCCGGTTCAAAGGATTTCATTTCCTGTTCGGTAAAGGATGTCTTCATCTACACTTTCTCCCAATTTTCGCTTTTACCGTTTATATTTCCCCTCAAGCTTCGTTGAACCGGTAAAGAGAACGATGGATGGATTGACACCTGAGTTTCCGGCAACGGCCGCCATCTTTTCCATCTGCAGTTTGCTCAACAACGCGCAGTCCCTGTACGCCCAGGTGAGGTCCAAACGCGAATATTTGTCTTTACAGAGATTGTTGAATGCGCACAGCTCCCACCGCTCCACCAGGCCATCCAGGTTGGCGGCAATAAACGCTCCGATCCCCCTGATATTTTCATCTGTGATGGTGGCGTTGGGAATGATCGGTGTTCTGATCCAGAGTGCTTTGGGGCGGCCACCGGATTTCATGGCATGGCCAACACGCATAAGGTTCTTCAAAATTGTGTCATTACGAACCCCCGTGAATTTTTCGTGTTTCCCCGCGTCAATTTCTTTCAGATCAAACAGCAGCAAATCCGTGTGCGCCAACAGCCCTTTCAGCGCTTCACCGGAACACATGCCGCAGGTATCGAGCGCGGTGTGAATGCGCGCTTCCTTCAATTTTTTTAATAATGCCCGGGTAAACGGTGCCTGCAGGGTCGGTTCTCCCCCGCCCAGGGTCACGCCCCCGCCGGATGTTTCAAAATATGCGCGGTCTTTAATGACTTCCTTAAACAGGTCATCCACTTCCCATGACTGCCCCAGAAGCGCCAGGGCATCCCCCGGGCACTCTTCGGCGCATAGACCGCAGCCGTTGCACCGGTTGCGGTCTATGCGGTTTTGTTGCTCCGTAAAAGCCAGTGCCCCTTCCGAACATACATCAAGGCAGATTTTGCAGCCGATACACTGGTTTGAAATCCAGTGGATCTGGGGGCGGGGGGAAATGCTCTCGGGGTTGTGGCACCAGCGGCAACGCAATGTGCATCCCTTAAAAAAGACGGTGGTTCGAATGCCGGGGCCGTCCTCGGTTGACATGCGCTGAATTTCAAGAATCGTGGCTTTATTTTTGTGTGCCACCATTAAAATCGCCCATGACTCACCCGCTGAATGACTTCATCCTGCAGCTCTCGGCCCACGGTCGTGAAGTAGGCGTTGTAGCCGGTGATCCTCACCAGCAGGTGGCGGTAATCCCGGGGATTTTTCTGAGCGTCGCGCAGAACATCCGGATCCAGCATGTTGATCTGCAAAGCACTGCCGCCGTTTTCACCGTAGCCCCTCAAAAAGGCTTTGAATTTCTCCCGGTGTTCGGGATCTCGGATAATGGACGGGTTAAAGGTGATGGTATGGCTTGCGCCATTGGGCAGACAGTTCAAATATCCTCCCCAGTGGCCGTTGCCGTCGGCGGCTTTGCCACCCATCACTTTTCCCACGGAGTTGGCATTGGCGGTGGGGCCGTTGATATCCGCACCGTTTGAAGGGCAGATGGCGTTGGACAGAAATTGCCCCTTGTGTCTGCCGTCGGCGCTGGCCGCCATGACGAAACCATCCCCGGCCCAATAGTTCCAGCTGAGCATGCCGGGCCTGAACCGCCGGCCGGTTGAAGCGGTTTCGTGCTTCCAGGTTTCGTTACACCACAGGTCCATCACCTGTTTGGCCATGGCATCGGCCTCATTATCGTCGCGGCCGTATTTGGGTGCCTTGTTTTTGGCAAAGGCCTGGAGTACGCCGTGCCCGTGCCAATTGTCTTTCAAGGCCTCGATGAGTTCAGCCATGGTGCATTTCTTCCGGTCAAAAACCAGGTATTTGATGGCCAGCAGGGAATCGACGGTGGTGGCATAGGTGACGGTTTCGAGGGTGGTCAAATTAATTTCCGCACCGCCGTTGGTGATGTCCCGTCCCTTTTCGGCGCACCCCCTCACCAGGCAGGAAAGGTAGGGGGTGGGAAAATATTTCTCCCGCAGGGACTCCGATGTCTCATACACCGCGGCGCTTTTTTGAATGATATATTCGGTCTGAGCAGCATAGCATTCCCAGAAATCGTCCCAGCTTTCGCAATGGGTCGCTGCCCCCGTATCCGGTCCGTCCTGATGGATATCTTCTTCTTTGCCGGTCATGGGATTCAGAAAAGGGATTAAATCCTTGCCGCCGGTGAGGGCCAATTCCACCCCTTTGAGCAGGTTCAGGTTCACATCCACCGTGCCAGACCGGTCGTTCCCCACCATGGTGTTTTCAAGGCACCCCACCGGAGCGTAATCGTGAACATTGTTTTTGTTAATCAAGTGGCTGAGGCCGGCCTTTTCGCCTTCAAGCACCATCCCGGCCATGGAACGCTCGTCAAAATTCAGGAGAAAAGGGGATCCCTGGCTGACGGAAATCATATCCACCAATTTGTCCAACAATTCATTAGGGGAATTTCCATGTAGCCGCACGTTGGGTTTGGGTTCCAGAATCGGGCTCATTTCGTCGATGACTTCCAAGATGGCATAGGTCAGGTCATTGGTCATATCTTTGCCGTTCGGCCCCATACCCGACAAAGTGACCAACTGACCAAACCCGGCCGTGATGCCCTGGTTGCCGTTTTTGATCATGGCGTCATAAACGGTGTTGCAGTGTACCCAGAAACATTTTAAGAGTTCTTTACCGAATTCCCGCGCCATGCCATTGCGTAGAGAATATTCCCAGTACGGCAGCAGGTACTGATCCATGCGGCCGAAAGAAACACCGGGCCCTGGATAATTTTCGTCACTCATGATCAGCATGTGATTGATCCACAGGGCCTGCAACGCTTCCCAGAAGGTCCGGGCCGGTTCCCAGGGAACCCGGGCCAGGTTTTGGGCCATTTTCAGAAGTTCCTCCCGGCGGTGGACATCGGTTTGTTTATCGGCCAGAGTCAGACAAAGGTCCGCATAACCGGCCGCCAGATCACGGGGCATGGTTGCGGCCGTCATCATGGCTTTTAACTGGGACCCTTTACTCCCGTTTCCGTCCTGTTCACTCAATTGATGATATCGGGTTTTGAGATCTGCCAAAATGCCTTTCCAACCGATTTTGAGGGCCCGCTCGTGGTCGGGGATCAGATGCCCGCTGGTGGCGCCGGCGTTGCCGTAGCCGTGATCGTGAAACCATTTCATGCGGTCTCTGGCCCCGTCTTTTCCGAGGAGCGCCCGGTCAAAGGCCTGTTGCTCCTTTGGGTCCAGACACAAAGACGTCTGAACATTAAACCGGCCGCCGGCAATGAGATCGCCCGGTAAAATTTCCTTTGGCATGTAACTGACCATCACCTCTTTCACAAACCAGGCGCGTCGTTCCACCTGGCTCCAATGCCAGAAATCCTTGTCCAGGTCTATGGCCCTGGCTGCCTGTCGATAGGAACCCCGCAGCGTCTGCAGCAGGGTATAGGTTTCCGGCACGATGTAGAACGTCATCTCGTTGAACTGAACATCCCAGGCGGTTCCCGTGGTCCAGGCAATGGATTCGTTGTTCCAGGACCGCTCGGTACCCTTGAAATAGTAATCCCGCAGCCATTGAATGCGCCGGGACAAACCCCGGGGTTCTTTGATGGGGTGGTCAAATTGAGGTTGTGCGGCGGCAGTCATGGTCGTTTCTCCTGTATGATTCCATAAATTATTTCCCGTCCAAGATGTTCCGAACTGACCACGCCAGGTTTTCCATTTGGATGGGTTTATCAATGTATTTCCGTACACCGACAACTACCCTCAAAATTATAAAGCCCATAACGCGTTGCATCTTAGATGTTGTGTAACCCAAGCTACTGAATGAAATCTTTTCATTTTTTCTCTCTTTCACCCTGCTTTTAGTGAAATTGGCGTTTACAGATGACATCATATCTTCAGGATTCTTCGGCTCCTTTGAAAAATGCCGAAGCAACGTTAACGCGCATAATCCTCGTATGCCCTCCCGGCCAATGTACAATGATTTTCAGGCAGATACCAACCCAAAAAAACAGCACTATCGAAAAGAGAGGAAAATAGGGGTCACACCTATTTTTCTTCCTTCTTCGCCCGCCCCCACGCCTTACCCTGTGAAATAAGAATGGATATGAGAAACGAATTTTCAGGGCTCGATCCAATCTACCGTTACCCCCGGAAGACGCTGCGATTCATCAAGATTCAGGCTGCGGTCCGCCCGACCTGAATTCACGGCGATTTCCAAATGGCCGGTGCTGCCGAAAAGTGCGATCAACTCCCCCTTTGCCCCGTCAGCGTAGGTTTTCGAAACCCTCTCGATTTTTTCTTTTAACACCCGAATCACCATTTGGCACTCGCCAGGAAAAGGGGCCAGGTCTTCGGAATGAATGTTGGTGAGCACATTACCGAAGTGGTCGATTCCGGTGACACGACCCAAAAGGGTATCCCCCTCCCGGACCGACCTGTCGCTCGGAATGCGGATGGGATTTCCCATGGGCTTCCCCATTTGTAAGGGGTCACCCCCAGTGGAGAGGTGCGCCGCCACCGGTGCAAAGATGTCACGCCCATGAAAAGTGCGTGAAACCGGTAATCGAAAAAACGTTTCATTTGTAAGATGAAGCATGAGTGCCTGAGGATCGGCCTTGATAATGGGCCAGAAGAGGCCGTTGTCCGGACCCACAAAAAAACGGTTCCCGCTCTTAACCACCATGGGCCTTCTGCTCGTCCCGACCCCCGGATCCACCACCGCCACATGGATGGTGCCTGGAGGGAAAAAAGAACAGGACTGCTGAAGGACGCGGGCTCCCTGGGCGATGTCTCCCCGTTTGATCTGATGGGTCAAATCCACAATTGAAGCCCCAGGATTCACGTCCAGAATAACCCCCTTCATAATCCCAGCGTAGGGGTCTTGCAGACCGAAGTCCGTCAGAAGCGTGATAATTCCCTGTGACACCGGTAGAAAACTCCAGAAAGTGTTGAAGTCATCATGAAACGTCCGCTATTTCGTTTATGATTCTTTTCCATTTGTGGTACGGTAAACCATATGGTTTATTCAAGTCAAGCTGCTGTGCG
>Ga0233431_1006737_pt1 | contig 10182 bp, 5 predicted proteins | sample SI_118_April2016_FD_179867 | JGI IMG/M metagenome (GOLD analysis project Ga0233431, IMG submission 179867) | Seawater microbial communities from Saanich Inlet, British Columbia, Canada - SI_118_April2016_200_MG | ecosystem: Environmental > Aquatic > Marine > Inlet | place: Canada: British...
AACGACGGCGTGTCCCATGTGGAGCTGCTGGTGAACGACAAGGTGGTGGGGGAATTCGACTTTGATCAGAACCCGGCCGGGAGTAAGCGGGAGAGCATCCTCAAGAGCCAGGTCATTCGCGGCGTGGATGTGCAGACGCGCAGTCGAATCACGATTCGGGGGCGCGCAGGGACTGGCGAACGTTGCCGGGTCTACGCGCTGGCGCTCACGGCCGCAGACCGCTTCCAAGGGGAGTTGCTGTCGACAGATGCGCTCAAGTTGCCGCCGAGCCTGCTGGTCTACGAGAATCCCGCCGAACGCCGGGCATTGCACGGGTTGCTGGGCAAGCGGGGCATGGCGGCGCGAGCCAGGCTGGGCACGGCGCGGACGGCGGAACTGGCGGGGTTGAAGACGCCGGCCGAATGGCAGGCTCGGCAACGCCGGACGCGGGCTCGGCTGAAGGAGTTCTTCGGCGACTACGGTCCGAAGTGTCCGCTCAACCCCCAGATCACGGGGCGAATCGACCGCCCTGGCTACACCATCGACAAGGTCATCTTCGAGAGTCAGCCCCGCTACTTCTGCACCGCCAATCTCTACCTCCCCAAGGGGCGCAAGGGCCGGCTTCCTGGCGTGATCTTCGTGTGCGGGCACGCCCACGATGGCAAAGCGTCTCAGCTCTATCACGAATGCTGCTTGGGCCTGGTCCTGAAGGGGTATGTGGTGCTGGCCCTGGACCCCATGGGGCAGGGCGAGCGGTCCGAGTACGTCGATCCTGATACGCAGAAGGACATCGTCCGGCGCACGGTGCCGCAGCATCACTACCTGGGGCGACCATCCTGGCTGGTGAACCGTTCGCTGGCTGGCTACCGCACCTGGGACTGCATCCGCGCGGTAGACTACCTGGTCAGCCGTCCGGAAGTGGACCCGACGAAGCTCGCCGCCGTGGGCAATTCCGGTGGCGGCCAGATGTCCCTGCTGATCACGGCAGCGGATGAGCGGATTGACGTTTGCGTGGCGGCCCATCCCGGCGGCAGCCAGGAGAACACCTACCTGAAGGGACAGAGCCTGATTGACCGCGATGTGTTGAGCCTGATTCCCCCCCGACCCTGTGCCTTTGTTGTGGGCGAGAAGTCGGGGGAGATCGGTTACCACAAGCCCAAGTACCAGGATATGCTGCGGTTCTATCGAGGTCTGGGGGTGGGCGAGGAGCGCGCGGCGTTCGTGCCGGTGGACGGGATCCACAACATGAAACAGCCCAAGCGCGAGGCCAGCTACGCCTGGGTGAACCGCTGGTTCGGCAAGGAAGCGGAAGGCAGCGTCGAGCCACGCCTAGTCCCGGAATCCGTCGAGGCATTGCACTGCACGGAAAAGGGCTCGACGGTGATGTCGCTTGCCAGCGAGACCGGGCAGACGCTGAATGCGAAGGTCGGTGACCGGATCCGGCCCAAGCGCCCAATGCCAGCGGATCTGGGCGCACTGGCCAAGCAAGCACAGGCTCTCCGGGGACGGATCAAGGCCCGCATCGGACTGGACCTCCCCGCCAAGCGTTCGGTGCCGCAAACCATGCGGATGGGCGAGTGCCAAGCCAAGGGCTACAAGGCCACGAAGTTCCTCCTGCAGGCCGAGCCCGACATCGCCTTGACTGCCCTGCTGCTCCGGCCTGACAAGGCGCGAGAGGACCTGCCCATCGTTCTTCACGTGAGCCAGAACGGCAAGCCGACGCTCCCCGAAGCAGACGATCTGGCCCTGCAACTTGTGCGGCAAGGCGTGACCGTGCTTTCGCTGGACGTACGCGGGGCCGGAGAAAGCGATCCCCGTCAAGGGCAACGCATGGAATCCCTGACCAGGTATGTTCCTCTCCAGTGGCGGGTTGATGCCGCTGCCATCTGCCTGACCTACGCCGACACCACACCACTGGCCTTGCGGACCCTTGACGTGGTCCGGGGCATCGACTACCTGCGCAGTCTGGATGCGACCCGCCCCATCGTCCTAGTCGGCGAGGAACTGGGTGGGCTCTGGGCCATGATGGCCGGGGCCATGGATCCGCGCGTGGCTGGGGTGGTCTGCGTGCGCGCTCTGCCCTCCTACAAGCTGATCCTGAGAAGCCAGTATTACGAGGTCCGGGACTATTTCTGGACAGCGGGTGCCTTGGTGGATTTCGACATCTGCGACCTGCCCGCGCTCATCGCGCCCCGGCCAATGGCGGTTCTCGCTCCCCTCGACGCCAAGCTTCGCGCTCTGCCTGTAGACCAGGCCCGCACCTGGTTCGAGTGGGCAGAGGCGGCCTACGACCTGCACGGAGCCAAACCGAGCTTCTCCGTCCAGGAGAGGGCCTCTGCCAAGGAGGTCCTCCCCTTCCTGCGGGCGATAGCTGGCAAGTGAGAACGAACGTGCAGGGCCCCTTGTAGAGATGAGGACGGGGGGTTATATGCCGACTGGTCTGGCTGCCGATTGCATGGAGATGGTATGAACGTTCGCGGCTTGGTTCTGGGCTTCCTCGGGGTTCTGCTCCTGGCCGGGGGTGCCTATTTCAACGACGAAGTAGTTCGGTCGGGGATGATGATCTCCTCGCTGATGCCGGTGGCTGGCTTCGGCATGCTGGTGCTGTTCGCGTTGCTGATCCAGCCTTGCTTGCGGTTGCTGGGGCGGCGGGCGCCGCTTTCGGGGCGCGAGGTGGCGGTGATCTTCGGCCTGTTCCTGCTGGCGGCGGGCATTCCTGGCTGGGGCTTGGTGCGGTTCATGCCCCCGGCGATGATGTTCCCGCATCAGGATGTGAAGACGGAGGCCGGTTGGGCAGCGGAGAAGGTGGTCGAGATCGCGCCCGAGCGCATGCTGGCAGACGTGTCCGGGGACGATTCCGATGTCCTCGAGGGCTATGTCACTGGGTTGGGCGTGGGAGACGACCACGTCTCTCCGCGCGAGGTGCCGTGGCACGCCTGGAAGCGACCGTTGTTATTCTGGGTGCCGCTCGTGCTGTGTGCCGTGTTGGCGCTACTTGGTCTGGCGGCGGTATTCCATACGCAGTGGGTACACCATGAACAGCTACCCTACCCGATCACGACTTTTGCCAAGGCCCTCTTGCCGGCGGGCAGAGGTGTGCCAGCAGTGTTCCGGAGTCGGCTCTTCTGGTGGGGATTCGGCGTGGTTTTCGCCATCGAGCTGAACAACTACCTGCTGCGCTACTGGGGAGAGGTGTTGATCCCGATCCGGCTGTCCTTCAACTTCTCCGCCCTCGCCAGCAAGGCCCCGGTGCTGATTCAGGGCGCCGGCCAGGCGCTGTTCCACCCCAGGATCATGTTCCCGGTGGTGGCCTTGGCCTACTTCCTGCCCTCGACCGTGTCCTTCAGCATGGCCTTCTTCCCCTTCATCTACGCCATCGTTTTCGGGGTCTGCGCAGGCTACGGGATTCCGTTCCGGTGCGGACGCATGCTGGGGCCCAGCATCGAGCAGAGCATCTACGCGGGCGGCTACATGGCGATCACGCTGATGATGCTCTACACCGGGCGGCACTACTACTGGCATGTGTTGCGGCGCGGTGTGGGGTTCCGTTCGGGGGAGAATGTGGAGGACCATGCGATCTGGGGCGTACGGGTGTTCCTGATCTGCACCTTGCTGTTCATCGCTCAACTGGTGGTGGTGGGGCTGGACTGGCAACTAGCCATCATCTACACGGGGTTGATGTATATGGTGCATGTGGTGATCAGCCGAATGATCGTGGAGACCGGGGCCTTCCACATCGGGACCTACGTCTATCCAGGCGTGATGATCTGGAGCTTCCTGGGCGCAGCGGCCCTGGGCCCGCGGACCATGCTGATCATGTTTCTGGTCTCGACTATCCTGGTGAGTGGCCCCGGCTGGGCACCCATGCCCTTCTTCGTGCAAGCGCTAAACCTGGCGGACGTCTCGAAGGTAAGGGTCGGTCGGATGGCGAAGACAGGGATTGTCGTGGTGATCCTGACCCTGGTGGTCTCGCTGGCGTGCACCATCTACTGGCAGTACGATCAGGGCTCACCGACCACCGGCTGGCCCCGTTCCACGGCGCGTTTCTCCTTCGAGAACATGGTGGAGATCAAGCAGACGCTGCGCGGGCAAGGCACACTGGAGCAAGCGGAGAAGGTGCGCGGCTGGGCACGCTTGCGGCACCCCTCCCCCAGCTGGCCGCAGGTTTCGGCCTTCGGGATCACGCTGGCCTTGGCCTTGGGAGTGGGCATCTGTCGCCTGCGCTTTGCCTGGTGGCCTTTCCATCCCATGGCCTTCGTGTTCCTCGGCGGCTACCCGGGGTACTACCACTACTTCTCGTTCTTCCTGGGCTGGCTGATCAAGAGCATGGTCACCCGCTACGGCGGGGGGAAGCTCTACCAACAGCTCAAGCCCCTGATGATCGGGGTGCTGGCCGGCGCCATGCTCGGCAAACTTGTCCCCATGCTCGTCGGTCCCATCGTCTACTTCGTCGGCGGGGGATGATGAGGGGAGATTGACCACGAAACCAAAGCGAACTTCGAACATCGAAGGGGGAAGGGGAAAGAGTGGGAAGAGGGGAGAGAAGGGAGGGCTGGGGGAAGCGCTCAGACTTGGCGAAGCCTGCGCGGTCCATGCTGTCCATCGTCCATGGCGTCCATGCGCCGCAGGCAGGTCCATGTAGTCCATGCCGTCCTCGTCCCGGCACTGCCGCCGGACCATACTGGACATGTCGCCGGCAGGCCTACGGGAAGCACCCCGTCTCGATTTCCTTCTCGCGACCGTCGAGCATCAGCACATTGGTGACTTGCCGCGCCAGCTTGTGGTCTTCCCACTGCCAGACAAGCACGTTGCCCGCGTTGAACTCCACCACGTGGGGCCCGGTGCCATGCTTGCCGTGTCCCAGCCAGTTGGCGGCGGCGACATTGCCGCTGGGCATGACATCGAAGCCACTGAAGAAATCGAGCCGCCAGTCAGCGTGCTCGCCCTTCTTCTTGTCTCCCCAGTACCGGACCATCTTGCCGTCGGCAGCGAACTCAATGACCTTGACCCCATCCCCGGTGCTGGCTAGGTAGTGCCCCTTGTCAGTCTTCAGGATCTTGTAGCCCTTGCCACTGAAGGGCTCCAGGCTGACCTGCCAGACAATCTTGCCTTGCGGGGTGATCTCGATGGCGCTGCGTGGTTTGCCGACGGTGAAGAGGAAATTGCCCTCCTTGGTCAGCCGGAACACCCGCAACGACCCGGTCTCGGGATACACGACCTGTCGCGAGAGTTCCTTGCCAGCCCGGTCTACCGTGTAGATGGTGATTCCTTCCTTGGCGTTGGCCCCGATCAGGGTCTTGCCGTCGGGCAGGCGCCGGGCCGAGTTGACGCCGCGATAGCCCTTGATCTCCCAGAGCTTCTTGCCGGTCTTCAGGTCGTGTTCCTGACAGCCGGAAGGGACGCTGATCAGTACCCGGTTCTTGCCGACCAGCTGGATATCCCGCGCGGGTGAGCCGGGCACCGTCACCGCCCAGCTGTTCCTGCGGTCGTGCTGGTCCACATGGATCAGTTGGTTCTTCTTGGCGAAGTTGGCGATGCAGAGGAAACGCCGCTGCGGGGCGGCGTTGGCAGCAGAAATCCCCAAGCCGGAACAACAGGAAGCGAGCAGACAGGCAGTCCAGATTTTCATGTTTGCGGCCCGATCCATGGGAATGAGTTCAGAGCATATGACAGGTCACATATATAGGCGACATGGAGGGGGCGCGCAACCTGGCACCGTTTACTTGCGGCGCAATGGCTCAGTTACGGGGGGAGGTCTCTCTCGGCGGGTGTGAGCGAGGCACTGGTCTCCACACCTGTCCCCGAGCGTTGCTCGGCGCGCCAGCGGCGGCGGTCGCGTTGGGGAGCGGTACTACGCTCCCCAACGCACTCACGTGGGGTCCGGGGAGACTTGTCTCCCCGGCGGGGCGCGGGGCTGGCCCCGCTTCCGGACCCCACCCGTGACTGAGGCATCACCTTGCGGCACCCGACTCCGGTTGCGCGAGGCGATTCCCCGTAGCACATTGCCGGTTCAGCTTCGGACAGATCCCCCCACCGGGCTCATCGCAAAGGCATACCGCACCATGTACTCGCTCAGGAATGCATCGCTTGACGTTCAGGTCCTCGATCCCATTGCCGATCAAGCCCGTCTGGGAACCCGCTATTGCACGGGCGGCTACATCTTCCAGATCGAGGACGCGGTCCACGGCGACCTGCTCACCGGCCCCACTTTCCCAGAGAGCTTCAACACCTACGACGGGCAAGGCATCCCCGATGCGTTCCGGCTCGGCCCCATCCAACGGCCAGGCGCCAACGACGGCACCGCGCTGATCATCGGCGTCGGGCTCTGCGCTCTGGAAGCGGACAAGGTGCTGGAATTCTGCCACTGGGACATCTGCCTGAAGGGAACGAGTATCCATTTCCGTACCGAACAGAGCTTCCTGGGGACCACGCTGGAACTGGAACGCTGCGTCAGTCTGTTTGGGCGCACGGTCCGTTCGGAGACCTGGCTGCGGAACAAGGGCGCACGAACACTGCCCTTCCGCTGGTTCCCCCACCCCTTCTATCCCCATCCGGAAACCGATGAGCTCTGCCGCTTCAACGTTCCCGTCAGCTTCCCCGAGAACGAAGGGTACGATATCGCGGAGAGTGGTTTCATCCGCCGCCTCGGCTGGCCTTGGGCCGATGGCCATTACCAGGCGCTGGAACAGCCTGGTGACGGCAAGCTCGTCGTCTTGCAGAGACACCCGAAACTCGGCTTGGTCTCCGGCACGTGCAGCTATATCCCCACCTACCTGCCCATCTGGGGCAATCGCCACACCTTCTCCTGGGAGCCCTTCCTCGATAGCACGGTGGGGGCCGGGAAGGAGCGCAACTGGCGCATCGACTACGATTTCTAGACTCGGGAGCCCATCATGGTCGGCAAACAGAGATGCACGTGGCTGGTCGTCTTCCTTCCCATCGCCTGCATAGTGGCAGCAGCGGATGTGACCGTGACCTGCCGAACGCCGGAGGGGCTCCGAGCCCTGGCGAGCTGTCCGGATGTCCGCAGTGCGCAGATGAAGCTGCGGGAATTGAAGAAGCAAGGGAAGCTCACCGGTCCGGTCGAGGTGCAGCTATCCGAAGGCATGCATGCCCTCGCCGAGCCCCTGCGCTTCACACCGGAGGATTCTGGCACGAAGGAAGCGCCGATCACCTACCGGGCAGCGACGCCAGGGGCAACGACGATCAGCGGCGGCAAGCGGATCACGGGGTGGCGAACCGAGGGCAACGAAATCTGGCAGGCGGACGTGCCAGAGGCGCGCCAGGGCGAGCTCTACTTCCGACAGCTGTTCGTGAACGGACGACGGGCCGTGCGCGCCCGGACGCCGAATCGTGGGTTTCTGCACACGACGGGGCTGATCAAGCGTCCCGAACACACGCGTCGCCAAGCGGATGGCTTCTACTATGCGGGCGATGAGATCACGGCCGAGGTCGCCACCGATCCCGATGCCATGCTCGTCGTCTACCAGAGCTGGCTGTCGCGTCAGTACCGGATCAAGGAGTTTCGCCCGAACACCAAAGCGGTCCTGCTGGAGCCGCAGATGGATGTCATGCGCGTGCGTTCGCGCTACTTCGTGGAGAACTCTCGCTCGTGTCTCGATGCCCCCGGCGAATGGTATCTGGACCGCAAGGCAGGCATCCTCCGCTACCTGCCGCTCCCTGGCGAGGACATGGCCGAGGCCGAGGTCATCGCCCCCACCATCCCCTCCCTGCTCCAATTCCGGGGCGATCCCGAGAACGGCGCATACGTGGAGCATCTCCGCTTCCAGGGCCTCCGCTTCGCCCATGTAGACTGGACCCCGCAGGGCCGGTCCATCAGCGGCGGGCAGGCCCGTTGCCCCATGGGGTTTGAGGACCCCGATGTGGTTCTGGAGTCCGGAGCCATCTCCGCCATCGGCCTGCGTCACACGTCCTTCACGGCCTGCGAAATCACCCAGGTCGGGGCCCATGCGGTCACGCTCCTCCAGGGCTGTAGCGACAATGTGATCCGGCAGTGCCACCTGCACGATCTGGGCGGTGGCGGGGTCTACCTCTATTGGGCCATTCCCCAGGAAGGCAAACGCCCGAGTTGGCGGCCACGCGGCCCCTTCGACCACATCGTCCGCAACACTGTCGACAACTGCTACATCCATGACCTGACCAAGGTCTTCAACGGTTCGGTCGGCATCCTTGCCGGCTCCTGCGCCGCCCACAATCGCATCACCCACAACGAGATAAGCCATGGCGACTACACCGGCATCTCCGTAGGCTGGGGGTGGGGTGCCAACAAGAAGTCGGGCTACTGCCACGACGGCAACGTGGTGGAGTACAACCACGTCCATCACGTGATGAACCACTTGCTCGACGACGGCGGCGGCATCTACCTACTCGGCTGGCAGAAGGGCGCCCGCATCTGCTACAACTACATCCACGATGTGCACCACGATCCCCTCGGCCACGGCGCCAAGGGCATCTACCCCGACCAGGGCACGTCCGGCGTGCTCTTTGAGGGCAATGTTGTCCACGATGTGGCGCAGGGCTTTGGCGGCAATGGCGGGCACGAGTCCATCGTGCGGAACAACATCTTCGCCTTCAGCCAGAAGAGCGGGGTCATCGGCGGCAGCAAATGGTGGGGCGAACAGGTGCGCTACAACCCCAACCCCATCATCTTCGAGAACAACATCGTGTACAGCCCGGACGCTGCCAGCATGGCCATGCGCACTGGCTATACGCCCGAGGCGCAGGTGTCGAGGAAGAACGTCTACTGGGCCGGCCCCGATGGCGCGGAGGGTGCGCTCTTCTCGGGGGCCAAGCAGAAGTTCGTGACCTTCGCCGACTGGCAGGCAAAGGGGAACGATGCGGGTTCCACCATGGCCGATCCCCAGTTCGTGGACGCTGCGGCGCGCGACCTCCGCCTGCGACCGGACTCTCCCGCCATCAAACTTGGCTTCCAGCAGACCGATCTGAGCAAGGTCGGGCTCTATGGCGCACGCAGTTGGACGTCTCTGCCGAAGAAGGCCAAACACGCGCCCATCGCCCCCCAGCCGGGCCCGGGCAGCTTCCTCTGGACCTACGAAAACGAGGTGGCCGGGGCCGCCCCCGTCCATTCCGGCCAGCTCGCGCCCGGGCCGGACGAGTGCCAACACCGCATCGAGGTCATCGACACCGATGCCGCCAGCGGCACGCGCAGTCTGAAGCTCGTGGAGGGAAAGAACTCCGAGCGCAGCTTCTTCCCCTTCCTGCATTACCCGATCGGCATCGAGTCCGGGCGCCTGCGCGCGTCCTTCCGCCTGAAGCTACCCTCCGCTACCCCCTCCGCCTTCTACTTTTCCTTCCGGGACTACCACAACACCGGCTCCGGCTACTTCCAGACCGGCCCCCATATCGAGGTCAACGCCAAAGGCATGCTGACCACCCCAAAGATGCCCGAACTCCAGATCCCGCTCTCGCGCGACACGTGGGTGTCGATTGAGATGACCTTCACAGTGGGGGAGGGCGCCGCCAAGACCTTTGACCTCACCACGACCATCCCCGGCCAAGCCCCGAAGACAACCCGCGCTCTCCCATACAAGCACACGCCTTTCGCCCAGGTCGGGGACCTCTATATCGTCAGCACCGGCCCCGACGGCGGGGCCTTCCTGCTCGACGATGTCCGTGTTGCATTGGAGATCGGGAAGGAGTAGAGGGGGAGCGGCATTCCCAGCGTGGGGTTGTGTCACCCTCACGCCGCGTGAGAGCATGGCGCGAAACGGCGGGTACACGCTGACGATGCGCGGGACGGGGGTATCGTCTGGCCGAGAGGCAGGATTGGCGGCGCGGCCGCCGCTGCTGGAGGGTGTCGCATTGCCAAGACCGATCTTGCCGCAGACGCCAGCCGACGAAAGCGGCGAGGACGCCGCTTCTAGCCTCGCCAGCACGCAACCGGCGCGTGGGATGGGTATCGTCTGGCGGGGTGGGGTTAACGTTGCGGGCAGGGCCGCAACTGCTGTGCATGTGCGCAGCCTCTGCTCGCCAAGGCTCGCAGTCGAACCCCCGATGGGGAGAAACCACCCATGCCACCAAAAGGAACAGGCCGCCCGAACTCGAGAGTTCGGACGGCCTGTTAATACTGGCGGAGAGGGGGGGATTCGAACCCCCGGTACACTTGCATGTACGCAGGTTTAGCAAACCTGTGCTTTCGACCACTCAGCCACCTCTCCGGGT
>Ga0233431_1006741_pt1 | contig 10180 bp, 9 predicted proteins | sample SI_118_April2016_FD_179867 | JGI IMG/M metagenome (GOLD analysis project Ga0233431, IMG submission 179867) | Seawater microbial communities from Saanich Inlet, British Columbia, Canada - SI_118_April2016_200_MG | ecosystem: Environmental > Aquatic > Marine > Inlet | place: Canada: British...
ATCGGAATGTTGTCTCACTGTGCAAAAAGGCACAATCTACTTTAAACGCTTCATAAAAGGAATGAGGTTACACCAAATCTGCCCAGTGTGGCATTTTTTCCGCGAAGCGGCTTCGTCCAACAATATCATTAGACAGAATGAATAAAATCCATATCACCTTTTTTAGTATCCTTTTATTATTTATTTTAGCGGATAGCATAAATCTCTCAGCAGCACCCGTGGTAGTCCTTGAGGAAGGCAATGGATATTATCCAATTGGATTAAACTTAGAATATTTGGAGGACAAAGAGAAGAAATGGACGATTAATGACATCACATCCCAGGAACTATCTATCCGATTTCAAGATTCCACTCAAAAGACACTCAATTTCAAATATTCTGCTTCAAATATCTGGGTTCGATTTACACTGAAAAATCCATCAAATACTGAGCGACGAGTGCTGTTAGAGCATAGCCACCCGTTTATGAACAAAGTCAATTTTTTCCTTGTTGATCTAAACAGTGTAATAATAAGCAAAAAATCGGGAATATTGGCGGAAAGAAATGAAAGAGATGTCTTTGATAGAAACCATATATTCAGCTTGGTTTTGCAACCTAATAGTGAAATAACAACTTATCTTTGTTTTTCCAATACAGGACGAATGTATATTCCTTTGACCATTTGGGATACATTAGATTTTATTAAAAAAATACAAGTGAACAGCTAATATTGGGGGTTTTTTATGGATTTATTATAGCAATACTGCTTTATAGTCTGTTTATTTTTGTATCCTTAAGGGAAAAATCGTACCTCTTTTATACACTTTATTTAAGTTCCTTTCTAATTTATCAACTAAACTCTGATGGGTTTGGTTATCTTTATTTGTGGCCAGAAAGCAAATGGATGATTCAGTATAGCGCAATTATTGGATGGAACATGACACTTTTTTTATATCTGCTTTTCTCTCTCTCTTTTTTAAACACAAAAATTATTATCCCCAAAATTAATCGATTATTTCAAATATATGCAGGTCTGTTTATTGTAAATATATTACTCCTCCCTGTTATTGGTGTTTTACAAGTCTGTAAAATAACAGCACCACTCCAATTGGCTTTGTTTTTTTTGCTGATTTTGATGAGTGTTTATTTAATGATAAAAAGGATCCGATTAGCATACTACTATTTTATAGCTGTATGTTTTTTAATGGGGGGGAGCCTCATTACCAATTTACTTGTATTGAAAGGTGGTCATATATCCTACTTTGCAAAGTATAGCATTCATTATGGGATTTTGCTTGAGATATTGATTTTGGCTTTTGGATTATCTGATCGTTTAACAACGATGCGTAAAGATAAAGAAAGGGCAGCAATAATGGCAATTAAAACCGAGCAGAAACTTCTGAAAACGAAAGCGGAAAATTTAAATACATTAATATTAAAAAAGGAAGCTGAGCAGGCAAATCGATTTAAATCTGAGTTTTTAGCAAATGTTTCCCATGAACTACGTACACCAATGCAATCCATCTTGGGGTGGTCGAAACTTGCGATTGAACGTATGGATGTTTTGAGGAAGGATAAACTGAAGGAGTATTTCAGTGATATTAGTGCAAGTGGGGATCGCCTGTTAAGTCAAATAAATGAATTACTAGACACGGCAAAACTGGAAAAAGGTCAAGTAGACTATACTTTTAAACACGGGTTATTATCTGATTCAATAAAGCTTGTAATACAGGAGTTGGTTGTTTTGGCTAGAGATAAACAAATAACCGTTGATTTTTCCCCACCAACAAACGAACTACTGGTTGAAATAGATTATAGCAGAATATCACAAGTGCTCACTAATTTGTTAGCGAATGCCATAAAATTTTCTGAGAAGAATACGGATATCCAAATAGAAATAAAATGTGAGAAAAAGTATATCGAATGCTCACTTCAAGACAATGGGCCGGGTATCGCTGCTAATGAAAAAGAAATTATTTTTGAGCAATTTGTTCAAAGTAGCTCAACCTCATCAATAAATGGTGGAACCGGCTTAGGATTAGCTATCTGTAAAGAAATAATCGAAGCTCATAATGGAAAAATATGGGCAGAAAACAATCCAGAAGGTGGATCGACATTTAATTTTATGTTGCCGTATGAGGCAGAAGTGAAATAAGGGAATTTAGTAAACAAAATAAAGACCCCTCTCTATTGATATTCATACTATTGTAAAAAAACCCATGTATTACCCAATGAGAATTATGATAATCCATATTTCTGATTCTAGTTTTGATTTTTTCTGAATACTAATATATTCCCGCTTCTACTCCTGCAGCCAATGTTTGTCCCATTTCCTCAACATGCGCAAAATCTTCCTCTCTAGGTACGCCGACGACTCGAAAGTGTTCATAAACCTTTTTCCAATGATAGCCTTTAACGATACGTTCTATCTGAGTAATAGCTCCTCTACCGTCATTACCTGCACATACAAAAATCATATAAGGAAGTCCGATTGTAATTTGTTCTGCCTTTTCATAAGTGCGATCAAAAAAATCTTTGATTAATCCAGCCATGTAACCGAAGTATTCCGGGGAACCGATAGCGATTCCCTGACAACATAAAAGATCCTCTAATAAAACATCCTTGGCTGGTTTAAATATAATCTGGATGTTTTCTATTTTAGAGGCTCCCTGAACAAAAGTTTCCGCAAGTTTTTTCACGGTACCACCTTGGGAATGGTAAATAACAAGGATTATTTTTTGATTGAATTTTTCCATAAGAAATCAGATTTATGAGTCAGATAGTAAGCAGATGTTAAAACCATATTAAATTCCAGATGAGCTGTCCCGACATAAACCCATTCAAGTTTGTCACTGAGACGTTCTGAACATTATCTATAGTTAAGCTTTTTGTAAGAATAAAATCAATGAAAACCCTCAAACAAGTCTGGAACAAGATAACAATAGCCATAGGGTTGCCTCGTTTTTTATAATTACAAAAGGGGTAGACCCTTGATTTAATAAATAAAATAAATGAAGTATCTTTCAAAGCAATTGTCTATTATAATTTACTTTAAAATTGAGTTTTATCAGGTGTGTAAATATATATTGTGTACTTCAATAGGGTTGAATCTTGTAATAAAAAGTGACTGATATTCTGAACACCAATTCTGTTCTCTGAGGACTGACTTTATTGTTCCTTGAGCACTGAATTTGCGATACTTTGAGCAAAGAACGAAGGGATACTTTACGCAGACACTTCGACTTCGCTCAGCATACTGATAGACTTAACTGAATTGAAAATTGTTTTAGATAAGTGTTGTTGTCGAACGTAGGACACTTAAACAGGAATGGTCGTTTATTAAACAGGAATTTGATATGGATGATAAAAAATTTGACCCCAAAAAACTTCAAAAATTAAATAATCCGGAAAGACTGTTAGATATTCCCCCGGAAAAAATATGGAGTCATCTGAACTTAAATTTAGCAGAATTAAGTACTTTTATTGATATAGGTGCCGGGACAGGTTTTTTTAGTATTCCTTTTGTAAAGTATATTGAAAACGGAAAAATTTATGCCTGTGATATATCCGAAGTTATGATCAGCTGGATGACGTCCAATATTTGTCCAAAATATCCTAATATCATTCCTTTGAAAATGGAAGAAGATACTATAGACCTTCAAGATGACTCAGCTGATCTGGTTTATATGATCAATTTACATCATGAGTTAGATTCACCGGTGCAGATGTTGGAAGAAGCTTATCGCTTATTAAAAAGGAAAGGGAAGGTATTTATTGTTGATTGGAGAAAAGAGGAGATGCCCCAGGGGCCACCCAAGGAAATAAGATGTAAGCCGGAAAATGTTCAGGACCAGTTACTTAAGGCTGGATTTGAAGATGTTAATATTTATAATGAAATGCAGAAACACTTTCTGGTTGTTGGGGAAAAAGGATAGTTAGACCTTTTTGAGTAGAGAATAAACTCTAATCTCTGGTTTCAGGGACGTTTTGTTTAATCTTTTGTTTGTTGGTTGACTGATTTCTTTTTTCAAAAAGACCGGTAATTAAAGGGATAACCAGAAAGAGCATCACAAAGAAAATGACCCCGTTCCAGCCAATGTACTGAAAGACGAAACCAGCACCGGTTATGCCTAACCATCCGCCGATATAATAAAAAAGAACATAGAGTGCATTTGCTTTGCCGTGGCTACCGGAAAGTTTTTGATTTAGTAAACCTACAGCAACTGAATGAATTGTAAAAAACCCGGTACAGATACCTAAAAGACCTAATATAATTGCGGTTACCGAAGGAATCAGAAGAAGGCCAAATGACACTCCGAGCAGGCTAGTTCCGGCTATCAAAGCATTTCCACCTCCAAATTTATTGTTGATGCGACCGGCTATTGGCCCTATGAAAATCCCCATGACATAAACAAAATAAATAAAAGTTATCAATTCAGTTGAAAAGTGAAATGGAGCACCTGCTAATCGATAGGGGAGGAAATTGAATACCGGAGAAAACATCAATAGTCCCCCTGCTCCACAACAATAAAGCATTAATAAATCTCTGCGTTTTATCAGGGAGAAAAAACCTTCATTTTTTTCCAGGTTAATGACTTTTTTTATAGGTGTACGAGGGAGTGTCAACACAGTTATTATGGTTGTAATTAGTATCAACACGGAGGCTGATATAAAAGCATATCGCCAATGTAGTGGTGGATGAATCCAACCACCTAACAAACGGCCACCAAGTCCACCCATGACTGTTGCTGATACATAAGAACCCATCACTATACTGAGCCTTTTACCAGGTAATGTTCGGGCCAACCAGGCTGCCAGACTGGTGGTCAGGGCAGGAAGAAAAATGCCTTGAAAAAGGCGGGCCATAACCAGAATTTTAAAATCGTGCGTTGCCGCAGCAACTAAACCTCCGATAGCGACACAAACGCCACCTGTCAAAATAATAGGATGAACAGGAAAGCGATCTGATAAAAACCCAAAAAACAGATTTGAGAGTACAATACCTAAAATTACAAATGATACTGTTAGTGATACTTGTACTGGTGTGACACCAAATTCATCCTGCAGTACAGGTAAAATGGGTTGAGTGATGTAGATATTGGTGAAAGATGCTGAAACTAATGCAAAAACAACTAATTGTAGTTGCAATAACCCCCGTTCCTTTTTTTTCATGATTTAAAATTTCAATTGAATATTCAAGCTGAATTTCAATAGTTACAGGTTCTTTTGGAAAAATATGGTTAGCATATCATCATTTTACTTTGGACTATTGTTCAGATTTAAATTTACGATATATATTTTCATTTCTTTACCATTTGGTCGTAGTATTGTTTAAAAAATTGCATTCCAAGTTTAATGGCTACTTTTTCTGAAGCAACATTTTTAGGATTGATTAATGCGATAAGCTTATACAGTCTTAGATTTTTTTCTGCATGTTTTATTAAAGCCTGCCCGATTTCTGAGGCATATTGTTTTCCCCAGGCTCTTTTATGAAAAATATAAATGAGTTCAGTTTCTTTTTTCCCCTCAATATCTTTCTCAAGTAAACCACAATGACCAACTACTTCTGAAGATGCTTTTTCAATAACTGGCCATAAATCGTCTATTTGAGTACTTGGGTTATGAACGTCTTCTTTAAATCCTTCTACCAATGAAGTTTTGTTTCTGGGGCCGCCCATAAAAGTTGTAACATCGGGGTCTAACCAGATGTTTACTAAACTGGTAATATCATCTGTCTGTAGCGGTCGGAGTAATAATCGATTTGTTTCAATTTCCATGGTCGTTTTTTTTTAAAAAAAATAATTATAAGCTGATGATTCAGTCACCGAAAGAAAAATAGTATAGAATCTTTTGGTTCCAAACCTAGTAGTAACTGTGAGTTAGAACCTTTCTACTGTCAATGATAAAAAAAGTACCCCTAATCAATCTATTTGCATTGAAAGGGCTGTTTTTAAGCATTTTTGACAATATAAGACTATGCCAATAACATTGACGTTTTATATAATAGAATGAAATACAGATAAGGTGTAATCAATCATCAGGATTAAATTGAGCGTTGATAAGGTTTTTTCTGTAAAGACCAACAAGTTCTTTACATTGGTAACAAACTAACAATAAACTCGGGTTAAGTAGGAATGAGTGACGAACAAATCAATAATCCATTGCACGGTGTGACACTTAAGCAGATTATACATAGCCTGGTGGATCATTATGGTTGGAAACAACTGGGAAAACGAATCGAAATAAGGTGCTTTATCAACGAACCGTCGATGCAATCCAGTCTTAAATTTTTGAGAAAAACACCCTGGGCAAGAACCCAAGTAGAGGATTTATACCTTTCTTTACTAAAGAAGTAGGGGAAAATATCAATATCCTAAAATTGATGTAATTTTGGAAGTTGAAAATTAAATGTCACGGACTGGTCAGGGTTATTTTCTGCCCATATTTCGCCGTAATGATCAGAAATAATCTGTTTACAAATTGCTAACCCTAATCCAATTCCACCGGCACCAGTCCTGGTATTGCTGCTTTGGGAGAACTTATTGAAAATACTTTTTAGTTCTTTGGTGGGAATTTTGGTACCGAAACTATTAATACTAAATTTGATAAAATCATTTTGGTCTATAACTTGGAGGGTGATATTTGATTTAGGGCTTGAATATCGTATTGCGTTGGATAGAAGATTATCAACGACCTGACCGATCTTTTTTGCATCCATTTCGACATCACTGTTCAGTTTTTCTTCTTCAAAAAGGATATTTAGCGATTTTTCTTCAGCTAATAATCTAAGATAAATGATTTTCTCCAAAATTAAGCTGTTAATTTTTTCAGGGATAAAATTGTAACGAAATTTTTTGGCTTCTAATTTTGACAAATCTAAAAGATCATTTAACAACGACATTAATCGGACGGCACTAGCATAAATGTCTTCCAAATATTCTTCGATTTTATCTTTATGAAGTTCTTTTATGCGGGAAAGACAAAGTTTAGAAAACCCTAAAATTCCCTGCATCGGAGTCCTTAGTTCATGACTCATATTAGCCAGGAAGTTGGTTTTTGCTTCATTGGAAGCTTCTGCTTCAATTTTGGCTGCTTTTAAGTCTTTTTCACTGCGTCGATATTCTGTAATATCCTGGTCAATGCCGATCAAACGTGATGGATTTCCGTTTTCATCCAGGTCTATCTCGGCAAAACACCGAATGGTCTTTATTTCACCGTCAATGGGTACTGTCTGATACTCATAGTCGAAAGGGACACCATTTAACCAACCTCCTTCTAGAGATTGATATACTATTTCTCTGTCCCGGTGATGAATTTTATCGTAAAACGTAGATTCAACAATATTTTTAGGATCTAGTGGCGGGTACCCTAGAATACGACACATTTCATCGGACCATATATTTTGATTTGTTCCAGGGTCCCAGCTCCAACTACCGGTTTGCGAAATTTTCTGTGCCCGGTTCAAATTCCGAATAGATTCATGAACTTTACGTTCTGCTTGCCGGATATGTGAGAGGTTTGTCACTACAATAAAGGTGCCATTAAAAACACCTTCCTCCATCATTGGATTTCCTGAAATAGTAACCGGTAATTTGACAGCATCTTTGCGCGTAACTTCTACTTCCAGCGAACTAGAAATTCCTTTAAGGTTTTGTAAAAAGAAGGTTTTAATTTTTTTTCGGTTTTTTGTATCAAAAAAAATTTCAGTAGATTGATTTAATATCTCCTCATTTTCATATCCGGTAATTTCTGAAAATTTAGGATTAATAAAATTAATTTTGAAATCACGGTCAGTGATAATTAATCCCTCAGATATATTATCGACCAAAGTTCGGTACAACGCTTCAGATTTAGTTAATTTTGACTGGGCATCCCGTTGTACAGTAATATCCTGATTGATTCCCTGCATCCATAGTGGTTGCCCTGATTTATCATTTTCAACCTCACTGAATACCTGAATGGTGTGAATTGATCCTTTTATTGGGACGGTTCTGTACTCAAAATTCAGATTTATCGCTTTAAATCCATTATCAGCTACAAGCAAGCGGTTGACTTCTTCCCTGTCATCGGGGTGAACACGGGATATAAAGAAGTCATGGTCAGGTTTTGGTGGATGATCCGGTTTAAGCCCAAGAATTCGATAATATTGGTTAGACCAGGATAATTCTTTAGTCTTAAAATCATATTTAAAATGTCCAGTGTTCGATATTTCCTGTGCCTTATTTAAAAATCTTTCAGATTCAATCAATGCTTTTTTGACTTTGTTGTGTTCTGCAACTTTGACTTTTAGCTCAATATTGGCTTTGAATAGTTTTTCTGTTCTTTCCTGAACCTGGTTTTCCAGTTCGTCATGAAGGAAAAGCAGGCTTTTTTCAACTTCTTTACTATTGCTGATGTCTGTTGATATCTGTAAATGAACCCATGAACCATCAATCCATTTAATCGCTCTGTCATAATTGCGATACCATTTCTTGTTTAACGGGTTTTGCCTTTCGCAAACATGCACCCCTGTAGGTTCTCCTAAATTATTAAGGAGGACTTTATCGGTGCATTGAGAGCAAGGGATTTCCGAACCTTGAAAACATTCATGACAAATTTTTCCTTCCAGATCGGCACCAAATTGATCTTTTAAGTGTTTGTTCACATATAAAATCTCATAGTTCTCCATGGAAGAAACATATATGGTAGCATCGATACTATCCAATACAGTTAACAAAACATCATGAGCTTTTTTGTATTGTAATTCTGAATGTTTTTTTTGATTGGCCATCAAAATGTTTCTTTGGATTTTTATTTATTTTTTAATAGAAAAACAAAACCTGCTACGATTATAAAAGATTAATAATTTTTTGTCTTCAGCCATACCAATATTTAATTAAATTGATTTTAGCGGTAATATTACCCATAGCAGTTTGCAATTGGGTTGAACATATTCGGACACTGAGCGAAGTCGAAGTGTCTGCATAAAGTATCCCTTCGTTCTTTGCTCAAAGTATCGCGAATTCAGTGCTCAGGGAACAGTAAATTCAGTGAAAGATGCTGAAACTTTGTGATTTAAGTTGGCAAGTTTTAATGTAAATGTTGCAGAATTTTAAAGAGTTGTTTTACTAATCTTGACAAATTTCTTGATTCATTTTAGAAACTTAAAACGAGCATATTTCCAAAAGAAATGTGAATTTCTCACCCTGAAAAGGAGTTTTTTTGCTATTTTATAATGTTAATCATCAACCCGAAGTGATGAATTAAGTCATTACGGGTAAGCTTTTTTAGTAATGACTATCAGCGAAGTAATTTTTTATAAGATAGTTGACTCTGTTTTTTAAGGCTTTATAAAGTTAATAAAAACAGAATAATTACTGATGATTAACTTAAAAGGTAACCAATGAAACTGGAAAAACTCGGCTACACAGATTGGTTTAAATCCAACACAGATAGTAATAAATTAGACGCCTTCCAAATTGCCCGCATAACTACTGTCTTTAAAGACAAGTACTTTATCCATACAGGTCAAAATTCAATATCTGCAGAAATCAGTGGTAAACTTATGTTTACTGCGGATTCACCCTTGGATTATCCCACAGTTGGTGATTGGGTTTATATCCAGTCTTTCGATAATAATTCCTTTGCAATTATTGATGGAATTGTTCCCCGAAAGACAATATTGAAGCGTAAAAGTTCCGGTCGAAAAATTGATGTACAACTAATTGCAGCCAATATTGATTGCGCTTTTATTATCCAATCTTTGAATGAAGATTTTAATATAAACCGCCTGGAGCGATATCTGGTGATGGTTCAGGACGAAAATATTCAAGCGATTGTTTTATTGAGTAAGTGTGATCTTATCAGTCAGGCAGATACCCTAAATCAGGTGAATCTCATCCAGTCTCGCTTTCCTGGAATGGATGTTATTCCATTTAGCAATACTAATTTTGATGGGTTGGAACAAATCAACTTAAAAATGAAAAGCGGTTTGACTTATTGTTTATTGGGGTCATCCGGAGTTGGGAAAACGACTTTTTTAAATTCCTTACTTGGCGTTCATCAATTTGACACACAATCGATACGGGAAAAAGATGGCAAAGGAAAACATACCACCTCCCATCGACAACTTGTTTCTCTTGAAAATGGTGCCATGATCGTGGATACACCTGGAATGCGTGAGCTTGGGAATCTCCAGGTTAATAGTGGTTTTAAAACAATT
>Ga0233431_1006743_pt1 | contig 10179 bp, 10 predicted proteins | sample SI_118_April2016_FD_179867 | JGI IMG/M metagenome (GOLD analysis project Ga0233431, IMG submission 179867) | Seawater microbial communities from Saanich Inlet, British Columbia, Canada - SI_118_April2016_200_MG | ecosystem: Environmental > Aquatic > Marine > Inlet | place: Canada: British...
ACAAAAAAAATAAAAAAGAAATAAAAAAAAATTATGAATATAAAGAAGATAATTGTATTAAAAAAATAATATAATAAAATTGTATATCAAAAAATATCAAATTTTATGCTACTAGTAACAACCCATAATAGTCCAGTTTGCGTTTTCAAATTTATAAATATTTACTTCACCAGTATTATTTTTTAAAACAGCACCAATTGCTACAATATTACCCGCACCATTTAATGATACTGAAAATCCTTCAAAATTACGATTTCCTTCTATAGATTGTCCTTTTAAAAACCAATCTTGATTTGTAGTAGAAGTAGATGACATGCTATTGGGTATAATAGAAGCGGTCATACTATTTGTATTAAAAACATTCATACTATCAATAGTAGATGATATTCTATTTATATTATTTAAATTAGAATATATATTATTTGTAGTAAAATTGGAATACATAACATTATTAAATGGACCATTAATTCCAAATTCATTAGATGAATAAATTGTAGCTGAAGGATTATATTGAAATTTATTTAATAATGTATTTAAATTACTATAATTATTTGTATTTTTATTTAAAGTAAGATCAGACATAATATATTAATTATTTAAAATTATTTTTTACAAAACTAAAATTTTATTATATTATTAAATATAATAAATCAAAAAAATATATTTACATTGGACCATTCATATCATTAATAGAACCTGTTGAACCAGTGCAACCAGTAGAACCTGTTGAACCAGTGCATCCAGTTGGACCACATACATCAGGACCACAACAACAATACATTTGCCACAAATAATAAGGAGTGCATTCTTGCTTACATTCTTGTTCCATTTTTCTAACCTTATCACAACATTCATTATATTGAATATCACAAGCAGATAAACAAGCATCTCTTTCCTTTTTTAATCTACATAAAGTATCTTCTAAAGTTTTTTGGCACTTATCTGTATCACAACAAGTGCATGCTTTATCACAACATTTATTATAAATGGAATAAGCGTCTTCTTTAGCTTTATCATATTTAGCATAACAAGCATCTTTACAAACATTTCTTTGTTGCTTACAAAGACATTTTGCATTATAACTTGCTTCACAACATTTCTTTACACATTCTTTTTCAGTAAGTTTTTCATTACAATTATTTTGAGTTGGTTCATCACAACAACAATTTTTAACCATTATATAATATATTCTATATAATTTTATATTACTACTTAAAAATATATTTTATTAATTATTATATAATTTTTTAATATATTCTTTTAATTCATTTATATCAACATTATCTTTTTCTTCTTCAGTTATTATAGTTTTATAATTAAGTTTAAATATTTTACCTAAATTAATAAATAAATCTTCTTTTTGATTGTATAATTTTAATTTAGAAATTATTTCAATAACACCACAATTTTTATTCATAAATATTATATTAGATAATCCTGCTCCATGATTAGCAATAACAATTTTAGCATTTTTAAATAATAAATATTGATAATATACACTTGTTCTTTCTAATATTATATTTTCATATTTATCTTTATAATCTTTTTCTAACATTTCTAATATTTCATTATGGTTTTTATTATATCTTCTCTCTTTTCCAGATTGTTTTCCTAATTCTTGAAGCATCTTATGTTTTTTTGAATAATCTTGATGTTGATATAATGGTTCTATACCTCTCTCAATAACTACAATATCTTTAAATTTTAATGATAATAAATACTTTGGAATATTTTTTTGAAAAAAATCACATAATTTAATTTTATCTTCATATGTAATTTGTTCTTTATGTTTCATTGTAGTTTTTGAACTATCTAATGGAACTAAATCATAAAAATGTTTGTTTTCATTTTTAAAATATTTAACTTCACATCTACTTAAAAAATTAATATCAAAAGGCAATTCATATATAATTCTTTTCATTGGACCAATATTACCAACCAAATTAAATTTTTCTTTATTATTCTTTATTGATATTAAAACTAATGGTATAAATACACCATAAAAAAAATGATAATAATGAGTTATTGAACCATAATTAGAATTTATATACAAATACATTATAATTTACTAATATAAATTATTTTAATAAAAAATAGTTTTTATGTTTGTAAAAAAATTATATGTATAATTCTTAATATTTATAAAATTTTATTCCATAAAAAAATTTAAATTTTATCAATAATTAAAAAATTTTGTTCGTTATTATTTTGTAAATATTGAACTATATTCTTTAAATGTGTATTTTTAATTAAATTAATCTTTATTTTTGAACTATTCTTATCATTTTGATATATCATTTGATTTAAAAATACATCATCTAATAAAACTAAATTAAATCTTAAATGATGTTTTGATATTTCAATTTTATTAGTTTTATATTTTAATGTTCTAATATCATTTAATCCAATATCAGTTATTGAATTATCATTAACATCATAAATTTTATTATCATAATCTTTAATAAAAATAAGAACACCTGTTTTCAATAACATATTATTAATTCTTATATACTTGTAAAAACTAATATTTTGTATATAATTATACATTGAAGGATAATATGTTAATGATTTAAGATATTCATTAAATTCTTTATCTAATTCATTTCTAACTTGATTTCTATTTTCAAATTCTAAATATTGTTGAGGTATTTTATCAATAATATTTTTATCAACATATTTTCTTGAAATATCATCCTTTTTAATTTTCTTTTGTATAAATTTTTTAGTTTTTTCATTAAAATATAAACAATTAAATAATCTATCATAATTTTCTTCATTATCAATATACTCATTAGAATTAACATATTTGGGATTTTTTGGAAAAACAATTTCTTCCAATTCATCGGCTAATAAATATCCAGCCATCATAAAGTTCATTGCTTTCAAATTTTGATTATCAACAATATTTGTCCCACTTCCAATAGTTGAAAATTGTTGATGAGTATAAGATGAATGTGTATAATTTGGATTATCAAATTCATTCATATTTTTAATTGAAAATTCTTTAGAAACCATACTAAAAAATAAAGCTGTTTCTAATTCATCTTTCATTGGTTTGTTAAGCCTTTTCTTATAATTATCTCTTATTTTATCAACAAACTTTTTATTATTTATATTTACATTTTGACCTAAATATATCTTTAATTGTTGCTGTATTAAATTTAATAATGAATTTCTATATTTAAATGGAATATTACCCATTTTAAAATCAGTTATAGGGTCTATAGTGACATATTTACCATTTAATTGATAAGCCAAAATATCAATAGGTGTTCCAAGTTTTAATACACACGGATAATTTTTTGATGGGTTCATTCCATAATAATATTCATTAACGTGTTTATTTGAAAATGAGCCCAAATTTAAATATAATACATTCTCAGAATATTTTCCCTTTATTTTTTCAAAAATATTAGCTAATATAAATTCATCATTTAAAAATCCAATTTGAAGATTTGTAGCATTAAATGACATAAATAATATATTCTTAAAAAATAATTCCTTCTTCAATACTTTCATATTATTATTTGTTTCTACATTATTTTTTACCATAATCGGTTTTCTATTATCACCACCAAAACAACCTGCTAAATATGGATTTACATCTATTCTCCACTTTAAAAATGGAAAATAATATTTGTAAAATTGAAATGTATAAAACGGAACATATTTATATTTTGGATTATTAAACTTTTTAATAATATTCTTATCTGTTAAATTCAATCTTGAATCTAAATCACGCACATGAAATTCACAATCCTCATTCATTGTCAAAAATCTTAAATTAATTGATATATGACAAGTCAACATTACAAATGATGATTTTTTATTCATTTCACCGGTTAATTTATATTCAACTTCTAATTTATCCTCGTCTAATTCTATATTAACATTTTTTGCTCGTGTATTTGATAAATCTTCTTCCTGACCTAAATTTAATAATGGAGACTTTATATACTCATTTGTGGTATTATATAAAATACTATTGTAATATAAAATAACATTATTTAAATCATTTACAATATTTATATAAGGACTTGTTTTTGATATATTAAAATATGGATTTAAAAAAAATACAATAACTTGCAAATTATCTTCATATTTTGGATCAATTGATTTTATTATATTTATAAACATATTAAATAAATTAAAACTTTCTGCTGAACCTAAAACAGAATGAAAATCTACATATAAACGCATCTTATAATCTTTAAAATGTTTTCTCATAATAGCATAATTATATACAAATCCAATTAAATATGATAAATTCTTAACATTTGTAATAAATAAAGAAAATGAAAATAATTTATCCGTTTTATCAACATCATAATAATCTTTCATTTTTATTAATTTAAAATTTTTTAATTTATAAAATGTATATAATTCAGTTAAATTATTTATTAAAAGTTGTCTATTATTATTAATCCAATTTAAATAACTACTCATTATTTTTTCATTTTCTGTATTATCATTTTCAGTTTCAACCTGTTTAATTTTATTTTTTATATTATTTAAATTTGTATATTTATTTTTAATATTATTATTCATAGATTGAGTTGGACCCATTGGATTACCAACTACTGAAAAATTGTTTATATTTTTTTCCTTATTTATTTTTTTATTTATTGATAAATCTTTTTCTAATAAATCAGTTATTCCAATATATTGATTATGTTCCATTATAATTTAATTATATATAATAAATTACAATAATATTATAAAAATAATACATAAATTATATTATATATATATATATATATATATATGTCTAATTGTGATTATAGTGGATTTTTTAACAATGGATACGAAGGACCTACTGGTGAAACCGGACCTACTGGGTATAAATAAAATTTTATCGTGTAATTTGAAAAATTTTTCCATTTTTTATTGTTTTTTATTATCATTAAATATTCAATTTTTATTAAAAAATATATTTAATATTATAATTTAAAAATTGAATAATTAATGATAATAACAAGTAATTAAATTTAAATTCATTTTAAATTATAATACTATTATTATAGTAATAATGTTTTGCCCTGAATGTGAAAATTTTATGATTATTACTGATAATATTAATATCAAACAAGAAGAAAAAGATATAGTATCCTCTGATTATGATGATGTTTCTATAACTGAAGACAGTAATACTGTGGAAAATAGTAATACTGTGGAAGATAGTAATATTAATATAGAACAAAGTTCAAATGCTTATTATTATTGTAATAATTGTGGTCATTATAATAATATTCCTAATGAAACAACCATATTTAATTTAAAAGATAAAGTAATTAATAAAGAAATTATTACAAATACTTATTTAAATTTAAAAAATGATAATACCTTACCTTTTACAAAAAGATATAATTGTATTAATAAAGATTGTTCTACTCATAAAAATCCAGAAACTAAAAAAGCTGTTTTCTATAGACAAAATAAAAATACTTATAATTTAAAATACATATGCACTATTTGTAATTATTATTGGAATAATTAAAAAAAATTGATTAAATAATTATATTTTATATATAAATATTAAAAGATGAGTTCTAAAAAAAATAATAAGATTAAAAATAATACTATTGAAAGTAATGATGATATAGAGGATGATGATAAAGATAATAATAATTTTGATGATGATAGTGATTATGATAAATCTGACAATGAAAACAATAATATAATTGATGATGAAGATGATGAAGACTTTGAACCAAATGATTTAGAATATAGTTTAATTGAAGATAATGATAATATTAAAGAAATTAATAAAATCACAAGACCATTTATAACAAAATATGAAAAAGTTAAATTATTGGCTACACGAACAAATCAATTAGCAAGAGGAGCAAAACCAATGATTAAAAATGTGGATTATAGTATAGCACCAAAAGATTTAGCTAAATTAGAATTAAAAGAAAAAGTAATTCCATTAATTGTTTTAAGACCAATTCCAAATGGTAAACCTGAAAGATGGAAAATTACTGAATTTAAAAATATCTAAAATTTTAGTATAATCTATTTTTTTATTAAGACTTTTATAATATATGTTTTTTATATGTAATTATATTAAAAATTTTTTTACAACTAATAACAAAATAAATATTAAAGAAGAAGAAACCAATGATTATATATATAATCAAAGTTTATTAAACCTTCCTAATGATAAATGTTTATTATGTAATAATAAATTAAAAAAAAAAAAATATAATATTTTTATAAAATGTGATAATTGTAATAAAATATGGAACACATGTTGTAATTGTCCTAAATTATTAGAAAATATAAAATATATAATTGGTGAATATAAAGAACATAATAATATTGACTATTTTATTTGTTATAAATGTTATGAAAATTAAATAATATAATTATTTAAATTTTCTATCTACTTATATAAACTTTTTGTATGATAATTATTACAATTATATAAATTTGCATTATTATATTTATTTCAACATATTTAACAATTTATTATAATTTTTACGTTTTTGAAAATTTAAAATGGAACATTTTGGTGTCTTTTATCATTTTCACTTAAATGTATAGGTTTAGTAGATACTTTTACACCAACTATTTTATAATGTTCTTTACCATCTATACTATCAACATTTTCTTGATGATCTCTATATTTTTTAAACAAATCACTCCAATCTCCATAACGTGAATGACACAAACCTAAACTAATTGATAATATATGAACAAAACGTCGTTCATAACTATTTTCACATAATATAATTTTTGTTTCATCATTGTTTTTTATATTTAATAATAAATTATAAAATTTATCTCTCAAACAAATATTTTCATTCAAAAAATTAATTTCATCATTACATAAATTATTAAACATTTTGTTATAATAATGTAATCAAAATGTTTTTAAATCAATATTTTAGTCCATTTTAAATATTCAATGGTGTAAATTAAATTATTTCTTGAATATCATTATTTGTTATTTTTTTAACTGCTTCAATATCATCACAATTATTTTCTTCTTTTAATTTATTTATTAAATTATACAAACTTATATTTCTTGATTTTTTTTTATTTTTATATTCTTCTAAATAATAACCATATTGACCGTTTTTTAATTTATAAATATCTTTTTTAATTTTCCATTCTAATGAAATATTTTTATTTAAAAAATCTTTCACATACTTTAATACTACTTTATTTGTAATATCATCTTTTTCATATAAATCATTCAAATCAATATATGTATCATTAATATAAACATATTTTCTTCCTTTTTTACTTATTTTGACTTCAATATTATTTCCATCAATAGTTCCTATCTCTTGAGGAATATTTTCTTTAATATATTTCAATATATCTTTATTTTTTGGTTTTTTATCATTTTCAAATAATTCTTCAACACTCATTTTTTTGTCATTAAAAAATACATAATGACCGTGTTTTCCTTTTAATAAATTAACATCATTATTATCTATTTTACCAATAATATTTTCTTCTTGTTTAAATTCTTTTTTATTAATTTTAAGTGTATCTTCTTTTTCTTGCAAATATTGTAAGAAATCTACTAATATATCTTTTTTATCTTTTTTACCATCAGCAATTTTATCTAAATTTTTCTCCATTTTAGAAGTAAATTTATAATCCATAAATAATTCAAAATTTTTATTTAAAAATTCAGTTGCGTTTAATCCCAATTCTGTGGGAACAAATTTATTCTTTTCTTTTCCAATTGATATACCTTTTATTGTTGTTTCAACTGTTTCAATATCATTTTTATTAATTGTAAAAATATTCGTATTAATAACAGAACCTTTAATCTCTTTAATTTCTACATATTTTCTATCTACTATTGTAGTCATTAATGAAGCATATGTTGATGGTCTTCCGATATTCAAATTTTTTGGATCTAACTTTTTAACCAATGAAGCTTCATTATATCTTGGAGGCTGGTTTTTAATATCTTCTGTGGCATAAATTTTAATCCAATTAATTTTTCCCTTAAAAGTATCCAAATCAATTTCTTCATTACTATTTTTATTATCTAATATTAAATACCCATTAAATATCAAATTTTCAATACATCCTACTAATTTATAATCATCTAATTTTTCCTGATTTAACATTTCAACTTCCATTTTAATTGATTGATATTTAGCAGGAGACATTTGTGATTGCATTGTTCTCTTCCAAATTAATCTATATAATTTATTTTCCAAATCACTTAAATTTAAATTATCTACTTCCATCTTTGTTGGTCTTATACATTCATGAGCCTCCTGAGTATTATCATTTTTTTTCTCATACACTTTTCTTCTATAATAATTATCTCCAAATTTTTTAATAATTTCACTTTTAATTTTTTCAAGTCCTTCATCAGAAATAGATATTGAATCTGTTCTCATATATGTTATATGACCTCCCTCATACAATTTTTGAGCTATACTCATTACCAATTTTGAATTAATATTTAATTGTGATGTTGCCACTTGCTGTAATGTTGATGTAGTAAATGGCTCTGACGGATTTTGAAGTTTTTCTTTTGATGATACATCAAATAAATTAAATTTTGATTTAGCCATTCTTTTTATAATCTTCAAAACTTTTTTTTCATCACTTTTATCAAAAATTAATTTTTTATCTGGTGATTTATTTGAACCATCACTCTTATCACTTGTTTCTTCATTACTCAACATTAATTTAAATATAATTTCAAATTCATTAATTTTTATATTACTATTAATATAATAAAATGTTGATTTTTTTGAATTATAATAATCATTAATTTCATTTTCTTTATCAACTATTATTTTAACAACAACTGATTGAACCCTTCCAGCGGATTTAGCATTATCTACATTATTTAATAATATTGGTGATACAGTAAAACCTGTTGAACGATCTATTAATCTTCTTGTTTGTTGAGAATATACCACATTCATATTAATTATTGATGGTGAATTTATAGCATTAACTATTTCCTTTTTTGTAATTGATGTAAATATTATTCTTTTTGCATTTTTTACTTTTAATTCTTTTGCTAAACTCCAAGCAATCATTTCACCCTCTCTATCTTTATCTGTAGCCAAATAAACATTATCTTTTGATATATTTTTACAAGATTTTTTTAATTTTTTAATAACATCTTCTTTTGTTGGAGAATATTTTGGTTCATAATCATCTACTTTTGGTTTCCAATTATGCTCTAAATCAATAATATGACCACAAGAAGCCATTATGATATAATCATTACCTAAACATTTTTTAATTGTTGGTATTTTTGATGGCGATTCTACTATTACTAATTTTGACATACTTAATATTATTATTATTTATTCATATAATATTGTTATTCAATTTTTATATAAAATACTATATATATAATGATAATACTTGATAAATGGTATGGTAGATTAGGAAATAATATTTGTCAATTATTACATATAATAGACATAGCTTTATTTTATAGTCATAATATTTGTTTTAATGTAGAACATAAATTTTTTGATTTAAAAATAATAGAAGAATATTTTAATCAATATAAAAATGATGTAATATTAAAATGTCCTCAAGGATTTTTTTTAATAGAAAATTTACAGAAATTTATAATGATAAAGAAAAATATATAAAAAATTCTATAATAAAAAAAGATTTATTAAAAAAATCTTTTTTAGTAAAAGATATTAATAAATTAGATGAAAATGATATAGTTGTTCATATTAGAAGTGGTGATATATTTAATAAAAACCCTCATTATAATTATGTTCCACCACCCTTATCATATTATGTTAAAGAATTAAATAAAAAAGAATATAATAAAATTATTATTGTTTGTGAAGATAAAATAAATCCTGTTGTAAATAAATTATTAGAATTATACAAAAATTCAGTTTATACACAAAATACATTAGAAGAAGATATAAAAATTGTTTTAGGTGCAACTAATATATTATCAAGTGTTGGAACTTTTATAAATTCTTTAATTATATTATCAAATAATATAAAATATCATTATGGACAAGATTGTAATAATTCAGAATTAAAAGATTATTACTTATTTATGAAACCTTGGAAAAATACTCCCCTCATATTTTAACATATAACCACACATAATAATATATAAAAATATATTATTGTATATAGTTTTGTATAATGCAGTTTGAGGTTCTGCAATTAGGCTTTCATACCTAATTTAGTTCATTAATACAT
>Ga0233431_1006747_pt1 | contig 10171 bp, 9 predicted proteins | sample SI_118_April2016_FD_179867 | JGI IMG/M metagenome (GOLD analysis project Ga0233431, IMG submission 179867) | Seawater microbial communities from Saanich Inlet, British Columbia, Canada - SI_118_April2016_200_MG | ecosystem: Environmental > Aquatic > Marine > Inlet | place: Canada: British...
CCGGCCAACCGCATACGGCCCATACCCTGTGCCCGGTTCCGCTGGTTCTGGTCGGCGGGCCCGACTGGGCCGAAGGGCTGCGCGAAGGACGTCTGGCGGATATCGCGCCGACGCTGCTCCGCCTTCTCGGCCTCGCGCAACCCGAAGAAATGACCGGTCGGTCTCTGATCGTCGGGCCGGCTGCGCCCTGAAGTGGCCGGGTCGCGAACCCGTATCCGAACTGTATTGGCGGCGTTAATTTGCGCGTTGGGTATGGCAGCCGCACCCGTTCAGGGCGCGCAAGACGATTCCCGCCTGCAGGAAATCAATAAAGCCATCGCGAAAGAGCAGAAGGATGATCAGGCGCGCCGCAAAAAGGCGGCGGCCATCGTCGTCGAGGTGCGCGAACTGCGTGGCCGGATGATCGCGGCGGCAAAAGCCACCCAGAAATTTGAGACGGAAGTTACGCGGATCGAGGGCCACCTTGGCGAACTGGTGCGCGCTGAAAGCATTAAAGCGGCGAAACTGGCCGAACGCCGTGAGCAGTTCGCGTTGGTCCTTTCGGCGTTGCAGCGCATCGCCCGTCACCCGCCGGAAAGCCTTATTGCCCAGCCATTAGACGCCAATTCTCTGGTACGAAGCGCCATTCTGCTGCGCACGGCGGTTCCCGAAATCGAGAGCCGCACCGCCGAACTACGCCGGGAGATCGGCGAACTGGAAACCCTGCGCGCCAAAGCATCGGCAAAACGCACCGAACTGGCCTCAGCCACCAGCGGCATGGAAAAAGAACGCACAGCGCTCGACGCGCTGATTGGAAAAAAACAAGCCCTCAAACGCCGCGCCGATGCGCGCAGCAAGAAGGCCGAACGCAGAATCAATCAGCTAGCCCGCCAAGCTAAGGATTTGCGCGAACTAATGGCCCGCATCGCGGCGGAGCGCAAATCCCGGGAACAAGCCGAGCGAAAGGCCAAGGAAGAAGCCGCCCGCTTGGCGCGGATCGAGGCGGAAAAGCGGGCGAAACAGCAGCGAAAAACCCGGGACGCAAAAATTGAAGCCGAAGCCGAAGCCAAAGCCAAGGCGGAAGCGCAAGCCAAAGCGCAAGCCGAAGCCGAAGCCGAAGCAGAAGCCGTGGCCAAGGCGGAAACGTCGGAAATTGTTGGCATCGGCAAGGGTGATGAACTTGTTCCGATCACGCAAGCGCGAGGGAAATTACCCTTCCCGGCATCGGGCCACGTGGTTATCCGGTATGGTCAGGCCACCGAAACCGGGATGACGCAAAAAGGTATTTCCATAAAAACCCGTGACGGAGCGCGGGTAGTGGCCCCATATGATGGATTGGTCGTATTCGCCGGACAGTTTCGCGGGTACGGGCAAATCTTGATCCTCGAACACGGCGAGGGATATCATACGCTACTCGCCGGGTTGACCAGGATCGACACGGTCCTCGGACAATGGCTGGCGTCTGGCGAGCCAGTCGGTCTGATGGAAAAGGGGGATCGGGACGCCCCGGTTCTTTATGTGGAATTGCGGCGCAATGGACAACCGATCAATCCATTGCCGTGGCTCGCATCGCAAAAGGATAAGGTAAGCGGATGAAGCATCGATTTCTCACTATTGCTTTGGCGGCGGCATTTCTGGCCTCGCCCGGCGCATTCGCCCCGGTGGCGTTTGCTCAGGACGCAAAGAACAAGAACGGCACCGATACGTACGAGTTGCTCAACCTGTTCGGCGATGTCTTCGAACGGGTGCGCGCCGACTACGTCGAGGAAACCACCGACGAGGAAATGATCGAAGCGGCCATCGTCGGCATGCTCAGCGCACTGGACCCCCACTCTTCCTATCTAAGCCCCAAATACTATCGTGAAATGCAGGTTCAGACCCGCGGCGAATTCGGCGGACTGGGTATTGAAGTGACCATGGAAAACGGACTGGTGAAAGTGGTCGCGCCAATCGACGACACGCCCGCTTTCCGGGCCGGCGTCGAGGCCGGCGACCTGATCAGTCATCTCGACGGCGAAGCGGTGCTGGGCCTGACCCTTGATCAGGCGGTCAAGAAGATGCGCGGCAAGGTGGGAACCGACCTCAAGATGAAGATCCGCCGCGAGGGCCGCGAACCTTTTGACGTGACCATCACCCGCGCGGTCATCAAAATTCAGTCGGTGCGCTCGCGCCTTGAGGGCAAGATCGGTTACGTGCGCGTGACCCAGTTTAACGAGCAGGCCAAATCCGGCATTGAAAAGGCGATGAAGAAATTCGCCGCCGAAATCGGCGATCAATTGGCGGGGGTCGTTCTCGATCTTCGCAACAATCCGGGTGGTCTTCTGGATCAGGCCGTCGGCGTGTCCGATCTGTTCCTGGATCGCGGAGAGATCGTATCCACCCGGTCACGCAGGCCGGAAGATACCCAACGGTTCAACGCCCGTCTGGGCGACGCGGCAAACGGACTTCCGATTGTGGTTCTGATTAACGGCGGATCGGCCTCGGCTTCCGAGATCGTCGCCGGCGCCTTGCAGGATCACGGTCGCGCGCTTCTTCTGGGAACCAAGACATTCGGCAAGGGATCGGTTCAAACGATCATTCCGTTGGCCCGGCGCGGCGCCATGAAGCTGACGACGGCACGTTATTTCACGCCGTCGGGCCGCTCCATTCAGCAAGTCGGTATCGAACCTGATATCGAGGTCCACCCGGCCAAGGTCGAAACCATTGACCGCCCGCGCGGACGGCGCGAATCCGATTTGCGCGGCGCGTTGGATAACGGAAACCAGGCCAAGCCGGAAGACGAACAGGGAAAATCCGGCGGCGAAGCCGAAGGCGAAAAGGAAGCACCGCAGGATTATCAATTGGCAAGGGCTCTCGACCTTTTACGCGGAATTGCCTTATTCTCGGCGAATGCGGGGAAAACGCCGCAGTAGCAGCCGTAGCATCAGGCCGAAATCGCATGGCCGAAAGCGGTTGAGAAGGGAAGGAAACCAAACGGCGTGAAATTTCCCAAGCTCTTCGGCAAGAAGTCGTCGGACGATGACGACTTTGACGACGATTATGACGATGACGACGATTATGAGGCCGCCGACGATGATTCTACCGCCGGGGGGAATGACGCGTCCGGAGACGACGGAAACGGCGATGGGGATGGCGACGGCGACGGCGACGGCGATGGCGATGGCGACGATTTCGACGACGACGACTACGATGACGACGACTATGATGACGAAGACGGATCACCGGGCGGAAACAAGCGTGTCCTCCTTCTTGCCATCGGCGGGGCGTCGCTGGCCCTAATTCTTATCGTCGGCGGTGCCGCATGGTGGTTCCTGGGCGGCAGCGAGGACGAGAGCGAACATGCCGAGGAACCCGCGGCGATCCAAGAAAGTAAGCCCGACCACATCGTCCTTGATATTGCTCCGCGACCACGCCCGAATCGGGGAAAACTGAGGCCGCAAAAAGGCAAAACGCTGACGGCAACGGAAACGCTGAACGCGATTGCGGCGGTTTCCGAAGGGCCGGGGGCCGGGATCGTCGCCGCGCCGGTCCAGACAGCCGCCTTCAGCAATATTCCGGCACCGACCGCGGCGCAGCCCCTTTCGCCCTCACCGGACGCGGCGCTGATCGAACAAAGCCCGCAAGGTCCGCTTCCCGTGATCGGCAAGGACGGACGCAAGCCCTGGCAGGTTTATGCCCGCCCGTTTAAAGCCGACGATCCGCGCCCGCGAATCGCGGTTGTTTTTTCCGACCTTGGCATGAGCCGCAGTGTCACCGAGGCCGCCATCAAATATTTGCCACCGGAAGTCACGCTCGCTTTCAGTCCCTATGCCGCCGGGTTGAACGATTGGGCCGCCGCCGCGCGCAAGGCGGGGCACGAAGTTCTTATCGGCGTCCCCATGGAGCCGAAAGCCTTTCCGGACCAGGACCCCGGACCCAACGCATTGATGACCACATCCCATACGTCTGAAAACCTTGGCCGTCTGGAATTATTGTTGAGCCGCCTGTCCGGTTACGTCGGCATTATTTCCCTGATGGGTTCGCGCTTTACCCAGGAAGAAGAACACATGCGCCCCGTTCTTGAATTGTTGAAATCACGGGGGTTGATGTTCGTCGATTCGAAAGCCGGGCGCGAAACGGTCGGGCCAACCATCGCCAAGGAAATCGGCGTGCCGCGCGCCGTCGCCAACATGAAATTCGACGAAGCCATGTCCCGCGCCGCGTTGGACCGGAAACTTGCCGATCTTGAACGCATCGCCAGCGCATCCAAGGCAGCCATCGTGATCGCCAGGCCCTATCCGGCGACCATTGCCGGCGTCGCCGCATGGGCTGAAAAGCTGGGGGGTAAGAAAATCGCCTTGGCTCCGGTGTCGGCTGTCGCAGATCGCCAACCGGTGCAATAACGGGAACTCAATGGCTGATCGCAAGAAAAAAGGCCTCCCCTATCGTAAATGCGTGGGCGCGGTTCTATTCAACCAAAACGGCCTGGTCTTCGTCGGTGAACGCAACGACATGGGCGAATCATCGTGGCAAATGCCGCAGGGCGGCGTGGATAAGGGTGAAAAACCCCGCAAGGCTGTAAAACGCGAATTGGCCGAGGAGATCGGCACCGACAAGATAGAAATTGTCGCCGAGCACCCGGACTGGCTTTGTTACGATTTTCCGAAGGAATTGATCGGCACGGCATGGGGCGGCCGTTTTCGTGGACAGAAACAGAAATGGTTTGCCCTGCGCTTTACCGGCGCGGATTCCGACATTGATCTGAGCGCTGGCCGACATCCGGAATTCCGCGCGTGGCAATGGATCCCCATCGGCCGCCTTTGCAAAATTATCATTCCGTTCAAGCGGCCCGTCTACGAGGCGGTTGTCGAGGAATTCCGGCAGCTTTCCGTTTTTGAGCGGTCCAACACCTGATCCCTTGCATCGACGCGCGGCTTCGACCATTCTCCGCCCCATGAACAACGATGTTCCGCGCACGGCACTCATTACCGGAGCCGCCAAACGTATCGGGCGAGCCATGGCGCTTGATCTGGCCGCGCATGGCTGGGCCGTTGCCGTTCACTTCAATTCATCCGAAGCCGACGCCGTTCAGGTGTGCGACGAGATCGTTCAGGCTGGCGGACGCGCCGCTCCCGTTCGCGCCGATCTGGAACGCGAGGATGATTGTCAGGCCCTCGTGAAGCGTGCCACGGCCGCCCTTGGCCCGCTGACCCTGCTTATCAACAATGCCTCGATTTTCGAAAAGGATTCGCCGGAAACGGCCACCCGAGAATCGTGGGACGCGCATATGCAGATCAATCTGCGCGCGCCCTTTGTGCTTGTCCAGGAATTCTCAGCGACCCTTCCGAAGGATATCACCGGGCATGTCATCAATATCGTCGATCAGCGGGTATGGAATCTGACCGGCTCGTTTACCTCCTATACGGTAAGCAAGGCGGCCCTGTGGACGCTGACGAGAACGTTGGCCCTGGCCCTGGCCCCCCGTATCCGGGTCAATGCGGTCGGCCCGGGCCCGACCTTGCCCAGCGCCCGACAAACCGATGAGCAGTTCCAGCGGCAGTGGCAGGCGGTCCCGTTGGCGCGACAGGTGTTTACCGACGAGATTTGCGATGCGGTTCGGTTTATTATCGACGCGCACTCCATGACCGGGCAAATGATCGCTTTGGACGGCGGGCAACATTTGGGCTGGGCGCCGCCCGCCCGCGCCCAATCCCTTGATGAATGATCCGGCCCCAAACGAGCTTGAGCTATAAAGAGAAAAATGACCAATAGTCCAGAATCAACCGTTCATCCCCTTCGCATCGCCGACGCCAGAAACGCCGTGCGCCATGTCTTCATCCACGACATGGTGGTTTCGTGCCTGATCGGTATTCACCGACACGAAAAAACGGGCGCTCAAAGAATCAGGATAAATCTCGACCTCGCCGTCCGCGAAGACGTAGCCCCCCTGAACGATAATCATTCCAACGTCCTATGTTATGAGGATGTGGCAAAATCGATTCGTTCAATTGCTGCGCGTGGCCATGTAAATCTGGTTGAGACCCTGGCGGAGGATATTGCAACCATGTGCCTGGAAGACATCAGGATACTTTCAGTGAGGGTCCGGATTGAGAAACTCGATGTCTTCGCCGACGTTGAAAGCGTTGGTGTCGAAATAGAGCGTGTACGGCACTAGACAAAGAATTGAAAACTATACCGCAAGTGCTTGCAAAAACGTAATTTGCGTTGTCCCATTTGTTAAGTTGTTCACAGCCCGAAGTTTGCTTCGCATTTATGGGCGAATTGTTTCAGTTTTATCACAAACCCGTGAGATATTGTATTGACTTTGACAATATCCTTTGTTTTCAACGTTCTATATGGATGCCCATTTTTTGTGCAAAACGAGGAAAATGACGGTTTCGGCGGGACCGCGCGTCCGGGAAGCGAAAAGTCAACAACCTTATCCACAGGTTTGGTGGATTAATAAACCGGCCGGTCCAATTCACCCTTGCTCCGCGACGCGCTGCCGGGGCTGAAATCACCGATATGCCGCCACTGGCTGAGTAAAACGCATGGCCTCCGAACAAAAAAATCAAAACCGCATCGCACCCGATCATTGGGGAAGGAGAACCGACGGCCCTCCGAGGAGGCGCGCATGACCAATGGTTTCGAAGGTGATGCGCCGGCACCACCATTGGGTGAGACACGAATTGCCGCGGGCGTCGCCGTAATCGAAGGCTACCTTAAGACCCTGCCATCCCGCCCCGGGGTTTATCGAATGATCAAGGAGACCGGCGACGTCCTATATGTGGGCAAGGCCAAGAACCTCAAAAAGCGAGTCACCAGTTACACCAATCTTGCGCGTCAGCCAAACCGGTTAAAACGCATGATCTCGCAAACGGCGAGCATGGAATTCGTGACCACTCATACCGAGGCGGAAGCCCTGCTGCTGGAAGCGAACCTGATTAAGCGGTTTCAGCCGCGCTATAACATTCTGCTTCGCGACGACAAATCCTTCGCATCGATTCTCGTCACCGGCGACCATGCCTTTCCCCGGGTATTGAAACACCGGGGCGGGCGCAGCCGAACGGGCGACTATTTCGGCCCCTTCGCGTCGGCCTGGGCCGTGAACGAGACGCTGGCCGTTTTGCAGCGGGCATTTTTGTTGCGTTCATGCACGGACGCCGTCTTCTCGGCCCGCACACGGCCTTGCCTTCTTTATCAAATCAAACGCTGCAGCGCGCCCTGCGTGGATCGCACCAGCCAGGACGATTACGCCAAGCTGGTCGATCAAGCCCGCGCCTTCCTTTCCGGCGAAAGCCATCGAATTCAGCAACAACTGGCGGAAAACATGCAAGCCGCCAGCGACCGCCTGGAATTTGAAATGGCGGCCCAATACCGCGACCGCATCAGCGCCCTGACCCGTGTTCAGGCCCATCAGGATATCAACCTGAGCAGCCTCGGCACGGCCGACGTCGTCGCCGTTCATCAGGCAGGCGGGCAAAGCTGTATCCAGGTGTTTTTCTTCCGCGCGGGACGCAACTACGGCAACCGCGCCTATTTCCCGAGCCACGCTAGGGACGACGACGCGCCCCAGGTTCTGGAAGCCTTTCTCGGTCAGTTTTACGCTTCTCACCCGCCGCCACGCTCGATACTGCTAAGCCATCGCCTAACCAACGCCGGATTGATTGGCGAAGCCCTGTCAGTGCGCGCCGATCGTCCGGTCCGCATTAGCGTTCCGCAACGTGGCGAAAAAAGAAAGCTGGTTCTTCACGCCAGCGCCAATGCCCGGGACGCTTTAAGCCGCCGCCTTGCTGAAAGCGCCACCCAGCGCCGGCTTTTGGAAGGTCTGGCCACACACCTTGAACTGAACGACGTGCCAATCCGCATTGAAGTGTATGACAACAGCCACATCTCGGGCACGAAAGAGGTCGGCGGAATGATCGTCGCCGGACCCGAAGGCCTGATCAAGGCGGCCTATCGCAAATTCAATATCCGACGGCAGGAGGGTTCGGCACCGGGCGATGATTACGCCATGATGCGCGAAGTACTGACCCGCCGTTTCGCGCGCGCCCAGAAGGAAGACCCCGAACGCCGCAGCGGTCAATGGCCGGACCTCGTCCTCATTGACGGTGGACAGGGCCAGCTTGGAATTGGGCTGGAGGTTTTCGCCGAACTTGGCATCGAAGACGTCACCATCGCCGCCATTTCCAAGGGACCGGAGCGCAATGCGGGCCGCGAGAAAATCCACCTTCCGGGCCGCGATCCGGTCGTTCTGGAGGCACGGGACCCGGTTTTGTATTTCCTTCAGCGCCTGCGCGACGAGGCCCACCGTTTCGCCATCGGCGCGCACCGAACCAAACGGTCCGGCGGAATAACGAAATCCGTTCTCGACGAAATCCCCGGAATCGGCGCCAAACGAAAGAAAGCGTTGTTGCATCATTTCGGCTCGGCCGGGGCCGTGAGCGCAGCGGGACATGCGGATTTGGAGGCCGTCGACGGAATTAGTAAGGAAATAGCCAACAAAATCTATCAATGGTTCCACGCCGACGGTTAGTATAGGGGCCCTACTGCAAACATTAACGAATCAATAGATTGAGCCCGATGGCCACCAACCTTCCCAATCTTCTGACCTTCTCGCGCATCCTTGCGATGCTGCTTGTCGTCGGCCTTATGTTCATGGACCCGCCGCTGGGAAACTGGTTGGCGCTGGCCGCCTACACCTACGCCTGTGTGACCGATTTCTTCGATGGCTATCTGGCCCGCGTTCTCGATCAACAATCGGCACTGGGCCGATTTCTCGATCCCATCGCCGACAAACTTCTGGTCTCGGCGGTGCTTTTGATGCTTGCCGCGACAAATGCCATTGTCGGCCTCGCGATCGTTCCGGCAATCATCATCCTATGCCGTGAAATCCTGGTTTCCGGCCTTCGCGAATTTCTCGCCGAAACGCGGGTCAGCGTCCCGGTCAGCAACCTCGCCAAATGGAAGACGACCCTGCAAATGGTCGCGCTCGGCTTTTTGATCGTCAACGAAGCGGGGCCTGATTTCGGCCCGTTGACGACCTCCGAGGTCGGCGTTTATGGCCTGTGGATCGCAGCCATATTGACGCTGGTGACCGGATATGACTATCTGCGCGCCGGATTAAAACATGTCATCGACGCGGATAAGCGGAACTGACCAACGAGGAACCCTGACACCTTGGAACAAAAAGTTTTTGGATTGGTCGGCTGGAGCGGCAGCGGCAAAACGACCTTGGTCACCCGACTGCTTCCCGAATTGACAAACAGGGGGCTGAGCGTATCCACCGTCAAGCACACCCACCACGATATCGAAGTCGACAAACCGGGAAAGGATTCGTTCCGTCACCGCAAATCCGGTGCGGTCGAAGTGCTGATCACGTCGCCGGTACGCTGGGCGTTGGTCCATGAACTGCGTGAGGCGCCCGAACCCGAGATGACCGAACTCATCGGGCGCATGGGACCGGTGGACATCATTCTGGTCGAGGGCTTCAAAAGCCATCCTTACCCAAAACTGGAAATCCATCGCCCCTCGACCGGCAAGGCCCTGCTTGCCGACAACGACGAAACGGTCGTCGCCGTGGCCAGCGACGAAAAAATTGAGGGCCTGGATATTCCGGTTCTGGAGTTGTCCGACATGGGGCAAATCGCCAAATTCATTATCGAGCATTGCCAATTGAACCCGGTGAGTGAAAATGGCGCCGATGACTGACGACTGTTTTTCGCAAGGGGCCGAATTGATGCCATTGGAAGAGGCGTTGACGCGCCTTGCCAACACGCTTGAGCCGGCGACCGAAATCAAAATGGTTCCGCTGATCGAGGCGCTGAACCGAACCCTGGCAGAAACCGTTGTCTCTGATCGCTTCGTCCCGCCCCATAACAATTCCGCTGTCGACGGATATGCGGTTTTCTTTGACGACGTATCTCCTGATGCGGAAACACGGCTTCCGGTGACCGGGCGCATCGCAGCAGGTCATCCCTTGAACCATGCGGCGAAACGCGGCGAAGCCCTTCGTATTTTTACCGGCGCGCCCATTCCCGAAGGTCCCGACACCGTGATCATGCAAGAGGATGTTCGAACCGACGACGACGACGTGATTTTCGGTCCCGGCATTAAGCGCGGCGCCAATGTTCGTTTTCGGGGCGAGGATATCGGGCTTGGGGACGTCGTTCTCGAAGCCGGCATTCCGCTTCGCGCACAGGAACTGGGCTTG
>Ga0233431_1006749_pt1 | contig 10165 bp, 8 predicted proteins | sample SI_118_April2016_FD_179867 | JGI IMG/M metagenome (GOLD analysis project Ga0233431, IMG submission 179867) | Seawater microbial communities from Saanich Inlet, British Columbia, Canada - SI_118_April2016_200_MG | ecosystem: Environmental > Aquatic > Marine > Inlet | place: Canada: British...
TCCGACCTTAAGCATACTGAAAGAGAATACCTGAATGTCGATCACATCGCCGGATTGACCTTTGATCTCTATTCTGTCACCGATCTCAAATGGTCTTTTTAAAATGAGTTACCCCCATCCAGCCATATCCACCACCGGTTCCCTTAGGGCCACAGCCAGGCCAGCAGACAGAAGCCCCAGATTCCACCAATCAGAAGAATACCCAGGAAACTGAATAGATAAGTCAACCCTTTACGCCACTGGTAGCGAATGGTAACATTCTTAAATCGCGCTAAGGCCAGTTTCAGCACCAGAAACCGTGTCAACTAGATGATCTCATAAACACACTTAATGGAATACGCCAAAAACAAATTTCAAAAAAAGCTTTTTTTAAATTTTATTGTTATTACTTTCAGCCGTCTATTACTCAATACGTCCAGAAGATTCGTCTATACATTTGCAGCGGCATTCAGTCGTGGGCTGGGAGTGCCTTTAACGTCCATTACCAGTCTGATTGCTGTCAATCAGGGAACCTCGGTTTTAGGTATCTTTTTCGGACCATTAGGTGATCGGTTGGGATATAAGTTTATGATCCTGATCGGAATGAGCTTTCTAGCTGTCGGTATGTTGGCCGCCGGCATATTGCCATTTTATTGGGTCATTGCGATTGCCATGCTGCTGTCCGGCTTGGGGAAAAGCATTGTAGATCCAGCAATTCAGGCCTATGTTGGACAACGGGTTCCTTATCGCCGGCGCGGATTGATTATTGGGATGATGGAATTTGCCTGGGCGGGAAGCACTTTGATCGGGATCCCCTTAATGGGGCTGTTGATTGAGAAGTTAGGCTGGCAGGCGCCCTTTATTGCCATAGGCCTCATGGCTCTGATCTCGGTCATTCTCGTGGCTGCCCTTTTTCCGTCAGATCAGAAACAAAAGCGACAGGCTTATCGTCTGCAAGAAACGCTGATTCTCTGGAAACAGATCTTAACCAATCGATCTGCTTTAGGAGCACTACTGTTCGCTTTGTTTGTCAGTATTGCGAATGATAATATTTTTGTCGTATATGGGGCATGGCTGGAAGATTCTTTTAATCTCAGTATTGTGGCCCTTGGAATAGGGACCAGCGTCATCGGAATAGCCGAAATATTTGGTGAATCAATGACGGCTTTTCTTTCCGATAAAATCGGATTAAAAAAAGCGGTTTTCTTAGGCCTTGGTGTTTCAGCTTGCAGCTTTGCTGTACTTCCACTCGCCAATCAAAACCTGACCGCAGCCTTAGCCAGCCTGTTCCTGATTTTTGTCAGTTTTGAATTCACCTATGTGACTTTCATCAGCCTTTGTACGGAACTCGCGCCCGGATCACGTGCCACCATGATTTCCGCATTTTATGCGGTTGCAGGAATTGGGCGTGTGATCGGAGCGGTGCTTGGCGGTAAAATATGGGAAATCGGTCATCTGCCTGGAATCAGTCTGGCATCCACCGGTTTCACTCTTCTCGCTCTAATTGCTTTGGTGTGGGGACTCTGGGGTTGGAAAAGAGACCATAAATAGACCCTGTTAGACACTTGATATTCATTAAGACCAACCAGAATTCCCAAAAGTGAGGAAAATACAACTTGACTCTAGAAAACCAATTTCTTATTAATGGGGGGTCATTACCAGGTTACACAATTTAAAGAATGGACCATCAACAACGCCCTCGGTCACTTAGGGATCGGTCAAAAATTACTCAAGTGAAACGGGGCGGCTGAGTCAGAGAACGCTTAATAAAAGGGAAACATATGTCAATCGCTGAATGGCTGGCGAAAAAAGCCCACATCGATATTGAACCGGATAAATTGGACATTCCGGGGGATTTACAAACAAAATGCCTAGCTTGTGGCGAAGTCCTTTTTAGAAAAATGCTGATAGAAAACCAGAAGGTTTGCCCCCATTGCAATTATCATTTCCGATTGACCTGCTCCGAAAGATTGGCCTTCACCACTGATGCTGACACATTTAAAGAGTTCAACCAGAATTTGGAAAGCACTAATTTCCTGAAATTTAAAGATACGCAACCTTATAGTCAGCGAATAGAGCAAGCCCAAAAAAGATCAGGGATTAAAGATGCAATAATTACAGGAATTGCGGAGATAAACGGACATAAAAACGTTATCAGTATTATGGATTTCGGCTTTATGGGAGGAAGCATGGGATCGGTTGTGGGTGAGAAATTCTCTTTGGCTGTTGAAACAGCCATTAAGAAAAAACTACCACTGATCAGCATGTCAAATTCTGGTGGCGCCCGCATGCAGGAGGGCATTATCAGTTTAATGCAAATGGCTAAAACCAGTGCGGCCATCAAGCAACTGGCAGATGCCGGACTTTTTTACATCTCGGTTCTCCTCGACCCAACCACCGGCGGAACCACAGCCAGTTTTGCCATGTTGGGAGATGTGCATCTTTCAGAACCGAATGCGCTGATCGGATTCGCCGGAAAACGGGTCATCGAGCAAACCATCAGACAAAAACTGCCAAAATACTTTCAACGGGCCGAGTTTGTTCAACAGCATGGTATGATAGACAAAATCGTGCATAGACATGAACTCAAACTGACACTGGGCCGTTTATTAGAATATGCGGAATAATAACAGAACCATAAAACAGGTAGCGGAGCCGTTGGAATGAAAGAAATTATAAAGAAAAAGAGAAAGAAAAAAAATATCATGGATTTTGAAAAGCCGCTTTATGAATTAGCTTATAAAATAGATGAGCTGAGAGAGGGGGCTAAGCTGCACAATATCGATTTGTCCAAAGATATAGAAAAAATGGAAAATCAGGTGCAGGAACTGAGAGAACAAATATATGAACACCTGAAACCCCATCAAATTGTTAAGATCTCGCGTCATATCGACCGTCCGACCGCTTTGGATTATATTGACTTAATATTCACGGATTTTATCGAACTGCATGGCGATAGATTAAATAGTGATGATCCCTCCATCATTGGCGGCTTTGCAAAAATCGACAGTCAAAAGGTGATGATTATCGGCCACCAGAAGGGGCGAGACCTTAAGGGAAGGAAAAGACGAAACAATGGTATGGCTCAACCCGGGGGTTATCGGAAAGCCGGAAGACTTATGAAACTGGCTGAAAAACTGTCATTACCGATTATTACCCTTGTCGACACACCGGGTGCTTACCCGGGTGTTGAAGCTGAAGAAAACGGCCAGGCAGAAGCGATCGCCAGAAATCTCTATGAAATGTCCGCCATCACAGTTCCGATAATCACTGTCATCACTGGCGAAGGCGGAAGCGGAGGGGCCTTGGGACTTGCATTTTCCAATGATGTGTTGATGATGCGGTATTCCGTTTATTCCACTATCTCTCCAGAGGGGTGTGCAGCAATTTTGTGGGACGATCCATCTCAAGCACCGATCGCTGCCAAACGGCTGAAAATCACAGCAGAAGATCTGAAAAAATTGGATGTCATCGAAGATATCATTCCCGAACCACTGGGCGGGGCACACAATGACAAAGTGGTAACGGCTCAGAGTATGAAAAGGTACCTACTTAAGCATTTACATAAATACCAGGATATGGCACCTTCAGCGGTTGCCAAAAATCGATATGATCGATTTCGTAAATTCGGGTCACAAAATATTAAAGGGCTCTAAGGGTCGGCTCAAAAATTCCTTGGTATTCTGTCAGCAAAATGTTCGGTCTTTTAGGGACTTTTGCGGGCAGCTTATGCCAAGTTATTTTTGTACGATCCCTAAATATCCATGGTGGGTGTTGACGAAGCATGGCCAATCAGAAACGAATAGCTACATTTTACCCTGACGAAGAATGGACCATAACAGCCAAAACCCCATGATGCCGGCGATAACAAAACCACCCAGACCGATGATCGGGATTTCATGCCATTTTGGGGGAACGTCGGAAAGAACGATGAGTGAAGAACCAATAATCAAAGATGCCAGGACAATAGCAAAAACAATGCGATTGCTGATTTTGTCATGTGAAGACAGCATTGGATTGAGCCCTTGATGTTCGAATTCTATTTTGAATTTCCCCTCCCTGGCTTGTTTAAGAATATCTTGCAACTCACCTGGAAGATTCAAAAAAAAACTGACAAACTCGGTCCCGGAATAGAGAATATCTTCGGTTATTCTTTTTGGGCTGAGCCGGTTCAATTGGACCTGTCTGATAAAGGGTCTCATATGTTGGGTCAGATCCAAATTTGGATCCAGTTCTTTCCCGAGAATCTCAGCGGTACTTAGCGCCTTTACCATCAGGAGCAGGTCGGGCTTGAAACAAAGCTCGTGTTTGGTGGTTATCCATAGTAATTGTTGCAGCATTCTGGCAATATCCAGATTTTTCAAGGGTCGATAAAGATGTTGATCAATGAGCACAGACAGATCTTTTTCAAACTGGGTTTTGTCGGGCTCTTTGAAATAATCCGTGTGTTTTAAGAGACTATTAACGGCCCTTTTTACGTCACCATCAAAGATTTGCAGTGCCAGGTTGGTGAAGTTTTCCCGTTCTTCCCGATTTATTCGCCCCATCATTCCAAAATCGAGAAAACAAATTACATTTCCGGGTAGGATGAAAACATTTGCGTGGTGGGGATCACCATGAAAAAACCCATGGATAAATATCTGTTTGAGAATTAAATCGGCGCTGCGTTTGACGATGGTTTCCAGATTATACCCTTTTTGCTTTAACAACTCGACTTCGGAGATCTTAATGCCGTCGATATACTCCATGGTGATGACGTGTTCACAAGTCAGTTCTCGATAGACCTTCGGAACATGAATCGATCGGTCGCCTTGAAACTGTCGTTTGAATCTTTCTATATGGGCGGTCTCCACCATATAATCAATCTCCTTCGACAGGCTGTTGGCAAATTCAGCGACGATTCTGGTGGGCCTGTGGATTTCGAACTCCTTGATATTGCGTTCCAGTAAGGCGGCCAGACGGAGGACAATTTCCAGGTCTGTCATAACCAGTTTACGGATGTCCGGTCGCTGGATTTTCACCGCAACCATTTCACCGGTCTTCAATTGCGCCTTATGTACCTGGCCTATCGAAGCGCCAGCCAGCGGCTCTTTTTCAAAATAGCGGAATAACTCTTCAGGCGGTTTGCCGAACTCATTTTTGATGATTTTGCGGACGACTTCATAAGACGCTGGCGGAATCTGATCCTGCAGTTTTAATAACTCCTGATGATACTCCCCTGAAATCAGGTCGGAGCGGGTGGACAGTAATTGCCCGAGCTTGATAAAAGTCGGGCCCAACTCCTGGAAGACAAGCCTGATCCGTTTGGCCCGGGTCATCCTTTTGACATCTCTGCGCGGTTTTCGTGAGATCAGATGGATGCCGGCTTCCAGATAATGATCCAGTTTCAACCTATCCACAAAATCCCCAAACCCATATTTGATCAGGATTGCAAGAATGTGCCGGTAACGATTGAATTGTCGATATGCCCGGCCGAAAACACCCAGGTTTCTTAGACTGAACATCTAAGTCGACTCCCCGCTTTTCTCAAGAGACAGTTTCAATTCCGCCAACTGTTGCTTAATTTCCGAAATGTCCTCCTGAGTGGCAAAGTTCAGCTTTTTTAACGTGTCGTTAACAATCGCGGTTATCTGATCTTCGACTTTTTTGGACGAATCTTCCGATTTTTTCATCAGCTCTTCGAAAAACTCCTTACTCTCAGTTCCCGACATTTTTCCTTTCTCGATAAACTCACTGGCCAGCTCTTCGACTTTTTCCTTAGTCACAAAAGCCAGCCCCAGGCTCATCAGCATGCTCTTTTTTATCAGTTCGATCATCGCTTCTCCCCCCTGTTTTGGTATACCGTTATAGCCCCTTAACGATTACGCCTGACCGGTCAAGACAAACCATGCGGCTCGATCTGCCCGGTCACCGGTATTTGTTCAGCGTTGAATCAAATACTTGGCAGCAGTATAACCCATTGGGGTCAAATATTTCAAGGAAATAACAGTTTTTGGCAGGATATTGGTCAGGCCTTGATCTTCTAAACACCAGATAAAAACTCTCCTGCAATTATGAAAGATAATTGATCTCCAAATGCTTAAAAGTTACAAGTGTTTTAATTGACAACCACGCGTTCAATGTTTTCCAGATTATCGAAGGGAATTGGGCCTATTTCTTCCAGGATGACGAGATTGGTTTTTGCGGTGGTTTCAGGCAAGAGGGCGTTGGAAATGTGCATCTCTTTCAATTCCAATGTGTTTTTAATATGAACAATTCTGGCGTCTTCCGATTTGATTGCACCGATAGTATTCAGAGCGGCCTCAACTGTTTCCCGGTCGGTTGGCAGGGAAATGGGGATTCGTCCTTTTTCCGGAGTGTTGGCTGCGATGGCATTTTTAGCAACGGCACTTCTATTAATTTTGGTATAAAGTCGATCAGAGATGTAATCGGACAAACCGATTCCGACAGCATTCCCATGTGATTCTTCGGTCATGTCCAGTACTACAATTCTGTTTATCTGGGGAAGTTCCGGCTCTTTTTCTCCATAAACCATAATTCTGCCGATAACATTGGTGTCCAGACCCGTTCCGCTGATGTTTTTCCCTATTTCATCGATAATCAGCACATCAAGATGGTCGAATGGAATTTTGGCCATCAATCTTTTGGCTTCGATCAGGAGCTCTGCTTCTTCTTCAAAAAACCGGTCTGGAGAAACGGCCTTGATTTTAGCAGTTTCATCGTAAATATTTTCGACGATTCCGACACCAAACAAGATCGGCAATTTATCCAAAATTATCTGTCCGATTTCAGGGATAACTTTAAGATATCCATAATTTCCAGCCTGTTTGTGTACTTCCACACAGCCCTTGTGTTTTCCCAGTCCAATGGCCATCATTTTCATTAATCCACTTTCAATCGGACCTTCGAACTCAGTGTGGGGTTTGATGCGATTGACAACCACGATTCCATCCGACTCAGCGGCGAGCTTATCCACCAGAACCGGAAAATCGAAGGATGACTTACCAATTTCCACCACCTCCATGGATGAATGGATCGGAACCCCCATGGTCTCCTCAGTTATATTCAAACTTTTCAGGACGTCAAGCTGGCCCTCAGCCGATCCGTCTCCATGGCTCCCCATGGCTGGAACTAAAAACGGTTTTGCCTCGTGCTGCTTCAGGAAATCTATTATCCGTTTTAAAATGCGGTCTATATGGTTTATGCCACGGCTGCCGGCAGTCACTGCGATTCTCGCTCCCGGTTTTATTTTCGACTCCAAAAGCAAAGATTCCAGTTCCTGGCTGATGGTCTCTTCCAGATTTTCCACTTCCGGAGCTTCAATGACTTGACGGATACGATGCATTTTGGGGTATTTCATATTCACCTGTTGAATGGTTAATTTAGCTTTTTCAAACTACGTTTCACCGGTAATGACAAACAAATGAAGTTCACAGGGACCGTGAGCTCCATGGACCATTATCAGTTCAATATCCCCTGTTTTACTGGGCCCGGAGATCAACGTCATGCAGTTGGTGAGCCCCTCCTTTTTTTGAATGGGGTCCCATTTTTGCAAAAAATAAAATTCCCCCAGATTTTCGATGATCTGGTTTAGCTCTATCACGGCCACATGAATGGAGGGAACCAGTGAAACCGCCCTGGCCTGATTTGGATGGCTTTTCATCACCAGAGATGCTGTCTGGGCGATACAAAAATCTGCTGCAGTGATACCCACAAAAGATTCAAAAATCTGTTCCCGGATCATTTGTTTGCCCGCAGGCAGATCATCTGTACTTTTCAGTTCTGATTGATAAACGGGGATGTCATATTTGGCCAGGGCGTCACCCAGGCTCAGTTTATCGATCAGGGGGTGTTTCCAGGCAGCCACTTTTTTGACGGTTCCCCATTCCGGATTTTTGTCCAGAATCAGCTCTTTGATTGATTCAGAGGCAGATTGCAGGTTTTTCACCGGCATAACCCGCAGGTTTATTGGTTCCGCCTGTTCCATCAGCAAATCGAGCAATTTCAGCTGATCGGCTCTGGTTCTGTTTTGAATCTTTTTTAAGCGCGATTCGATTGTAGATTGAGAAAGACGGCTAAACAGCTCCTCCCTGTTTTTCCGATAGCCCCCCGGAGACGCCTTAATAGCTTCTTTGACGGTTTTAAGGAAACGATCTTGATTGTTCAGGTTCTCTTCGATCATATGGCCCTGTTTTTTGGTTGGTTATTCCTTTCATCACAGTCCTGATCAGGTATGAGAGCGAACTGGTCAGTTTTTTGGGATGACCTATTTCTGGGTTTCTTTCCATTTCTGGATAAAACTCTTTGAAGCAATCTGCTGCATGTCCCGATCCAATGTCCAGCCGCTGAACGGAGGGGGCAGTTTTCGAATTTCTCCATTTTTGGTGGGTAATATTTTTTGTCCGAATCTGGCCAGTCGAAAGAAAAAATCATAAGCTTTACGGTTACTGATTAGCTTTGACCAGATCGAAAATATAAATTTTTCAACCGGACTCGATGGCTTTATATTCCACCTGGGGTCGCCTTCCGCTGTTTTCGCCCGTAAGGCTAAGAGCATTCTCGGGAGATTGATATTGACCGGACAATTATCCTGACAGGCTCCACAAAGGCTCTCCCCCTGGAACAGGTCTTTGGACTGGCCGATATCGGTCATCAGGGGTGTTAATACCGCTCCAATGGGGCCGGTATAGGTGCACCCATAGCTGTGCCCGCCGATTTTTCCGTAGACTGGACAAACATTCAGACAGGCCGCGCAACGAATACAGCATAGAATTTCCTTGAATTCTTCATCGGCTAAAATCTTGCTGCGACCGTTGTCCAGAATAACCAGGTGAAATTCTTCAGGACCGTCAATTTCAGAATCCAGAGCTGGTCCTCCGATATAACTGACATAACCAGCCAGATTCTGGGCCGCAGCCCCCCTGGACAGGAGTCGAAAAAGTGCATCATGATCTTCCAATGAGGCAACTATTCTTTCCATCCCCATAATTGCCACATGAACTTTAGGTAAAGTGGTGGCCAGGCGAATATTACCTTCATTGGAAAGGGTCGTGATATGTCCGGTTTCCGCACAGGCCAGATTGCACCCTGAGAATCCTATATCGGCGGTGAGAAAAGCATCTCGCAAGTGCTTTCGAGCTGCTTTTGTTAATGTGGGTGGATCGTTCGTATAAGAGATTCCGAGTTTCTCCTCGAACAGGCTGCCAATCTGGTTTCTGGTTTTATGAATTGCGGGCGCAATGATATGGGAGGGATGCTCGCCTGCCAGTTGCACAATATATTCTCCCAGATCAGTCTCGACCGCCTTGACACCATCCTTTATCAACGCATCGTTTAAACCGATCTCTTCGGATACCATTGATTTCCCTTTGACTGCCAGTTTTGCCTTGCGCCGGCGAGTGATCTCAAGGCAATAATTGACTGCCTCTTTTTGGTCCCTGGCAAAAAAAACGTTCCCGCCTCTTTGCCGGATTTTTTGGGCCAGTTGCTCCAGTAACATGTCCAGGTTATCCAAAGCAAACATGCGAACTTCATGGGCCTTGTACCTGAGTTCGTCGCCTTCGGGGAGGTTTTTGTACATAGCAGCAGTGGCAGGTCCCAGGCGATTTTGCAGTCCGGCAAGCGCTGATTGCAGAACATCGTCTTTGATCGCTTCTTTTGCCTTGTTTTTGTAGTGTTCCGTTGAAATCGTTGTCATATAAGCGTCACTTTATTATTGCACCAGCAGTTGCGCGATGTGCATGGTTTTTATGGGAAGTTTTTTTCGATTCAACCTGCCCTGAATATTCATCAGACATCCGACATCGCACCCCACCACCGTGGTCGCACCGGATGATATGATATTATCCAGTTTTTCGTCTAAGATAGCGGTTGAGATTTGAGGGTATTTTATGGAAAATGTGCCGCCAAAACCGCAGCATTTATCGGAGTTTCCCATTTCAACCAATTCGGCGCCGGCCACTTTTGATATCAGTTTGCGCGGTTGATCTTTGACCCCGATATTTCTCAGCAGGTGACAAGAATCATGATAGGTAAGTTTTTCCTTAAAACTGGCCCCAAAGTCTTCCACTTTTAAAACATCAACCAGGTATTCGGTAAACTCATAAGTTTTACCACCAACGTTTTCTGCTCTTGAGTGCCAGTCTGGTTCGTTCCTAAAGAGGCTTGGATAGTGGTTTCTTACCAT
>Ga0233431_1006750_pt1 | contig 10165 bp, 9 predicted proteins | sample SI_118_April2016_FD_179867 | JGI IMG/M metagenome (GOLD analysis project Ga0233431, IMG submission 179867) | Seawater microbial communities from Saanich Inlet, British Columbia, Canada - SI_118_April2016_200_MG | ecosystem: Environmental > Aquatic > Marine > Inlet | place: Canada: British...
AACACTTAAACAGTATAATGAAATGGCAGAACCTTTAAGAAAAAAGCTTACAATTCAATAATTATCATTATTCAGGGCATGTCTTCAAAATTAGAATTCTTTAGAATATGGCAGATTGTAACTTGAGTGTATAGGAAATCCCATTTTTCTGACTGTGATATCAGATGGATATTAAAGTCTACCCGAAGATTGCTAAGTTCTTTCCCTGAAAGGTAAACGGCTGTAATACACAATCCCTTCGGGGTAATAAGATGAATTCCATTTTTTTGACTGTGATATCAAAACGGATATTAAAGTCCGCCCAAAGGGCGCTAAGTCCATCTTTTTTTAATGTTTTAATTGAAGATTACAAAGATAATATGTTTATTTGATTAATCAAATGAAGATATTTTTATAGTATCCTGTATATGGAATCAATATGGAAAGCAAACAAGCGGAATCCGCAAGTTTTGATGCAATAATAAAAGCTTTTATTCAACAGTTCAATATCCCTACTGCGGACGATGTGAACAGGCTCACTGAAAAAATTGAACTCCTTGAGAAGCAGCTTATTTCGGGCAGGGTTTCAAAAATTGCGCCGTCCCCTTCTCCGGAAGTCTTAACCGGAGCAGATGGGGTTGATAAACCGGTAAAGCTAAGAAATATAGATTCCGCGACAAAAAAAGTATTAAAGATTATAAAAACTTGTGAAAGGGGAGCGAGTTTGAAAGATATTCAGCAAGAAACCGGACTCGGAGACAAAAAGATCCGTAATATCTTATACAGGCTGAATAAACTGGGTAAAATCAAACGCTCAAAACGAGGGGTATATATGTAATTGAAAGTTACTAGCTTTTAAGGTTGCCCCTGGAATTAAACACTAACCATAGGAATACTAAAAAATGAATAAGACCGGAAAACAATGCAAAACAGAAATTCAAACAGGAGATAATATTTGTGGATACACTGTAAAACAGGCTGGTTCTCTTCACAACATTAATGCTTACCTTTATGAACTTGAACATAACGCCACAGGATCTAAGCATATTCACATAAGTAATGATGATAAGGAAAATACTTTCAGCGTTGCATTTAAAACAGTTCCTGTTGATTCAACCGGAGTTGCTCATATCCTTGAACACACTGTTTTATGCGGGTCCCGAAAATATTCTGTACGGGATCCCTTTTTTTCAATGCTTAAAAGAAGTTTAAGCACTTTTATGAATGCCTTTACCTCATCAGACTGGACAATGTACCCTTTTGCAACTGAAAATAAAAAAGATTATTATAATCTCATGGAAGTTTACCTTGACGCGGCATTCTTCCCAAAGCTGGAAGAATTAAGTTTCAAACAGGAAGGACACCGCCTTGAAATCAATAATTCAGAATCAGAGCAACTAATCTATAAAGGGATTGTTTACAATGAAATGAAAGGAGCTATGTCTTCACCTGCTCATGTCATGTCTCAATCCCTGTTAAATGCTATGTATCCGGATACAACCTACAGTGAAAACTCTGGTGGCGATCCTGCATCAATACCACAGCTTACATGGGATCAGCTTAAATCCTTCCACGAACGGCATTACCATCCGAGCAATGCATTCTTTTGCACATATGGCAATCTCCCTCTGAAAGATCACCTTTCCTTTATTCAGGATAAAGTGTTGAATCATTTCACGCAGATAGACCCGAAAACTAAAGTAAAGCTTCAACCCAGATGGAACCGGCCCAAACAGGCAACATACCACTATCCGATTGGAAAACATGAGGATCCCACAAAAAAATATCAGATTTGTATGGCATGGCTCACAGCAGATATTAAAGATACTTTTGAGATTATTGCACTAACCCTGCTCGAACAGATCCTTTTGGGAAATTCAGGGTCTCCTTTGAGAAAAGCGCTCATTGATTCAAAGCTTGGAACAGCTCTGAGCGACGGAACAGGTTTTGATCCGGAAAACAGAGATTCGCTCTTTTCATGCGGGCTGAAAGATGTTGCAAAATCTGACGCAAAAGAGATTGAAAAAATCATTTTGAATCTGCTTGAAAACCTTGCAAACAGAGGAATAGACAGGGAATTAATTGACGCGGCTATTCATCAGATCGAATTTCACCGCAAGGAAGTTACAAATACGCCTTATGCTTACGGTATTAAACTGCTTCTCGCATTGTCCGGCGCCTGGTTTCATGGTGGTGATCCAAAAAAGGTTTTACAATTTGATGATTTGCTTAAAAAAATACGCGGCCGGCTTGTAAAAGAGCCTTTTTTTGAAAACCTTATAAAAAAATATTTACTAAACAATCCTCACAGAGTTTTGCTCACACTTGTCCCTGATCCGCAAATGGAAGATCGCCAAAAAGATCGTGTTGCCGAACAACTCGAAAATATCAGAAAGGCTCTGGCTTCAACTGATATTGAAAAAATAAACAAAGATGCTCAAACTCTTAAAGCTCTTCAAAACAAGACACAGGATGTTTCGATTCTTCCCTGTCTGGAACTCGAAGATATTCCCGCATCTGTTAAAAGCCTTACACCTTCTCAGAATTATAATACCCGGTCAGTCTCTTACGAGCAGCCCACTTCCGGAATTTTTTACTTTTCAGGAGCGGCTGGTCTCAAAAATCTGGAGGAATCTCTTATTCCGCTCGTCCCCTTTTTTTGTTATTCACTCTCACTCATAGGGACCAGGCTGCACAAATATACTGAAATAGCACAGCAGATTGATGCTTATACAGGCGGCATTAGCTTATCAACTAATGTAAGAAATATGTTTGGCAAATCCGGTTTATACACACCTTTTATATCATTTTCCGGAAAATGCCTTGAATCAAATCAGGATAAAATGTTTCAAATCATTGAACAACTCTTTTCCGAATTTGATTTTTCAGACCTTGATCGTCTGAAAAGCCTGGCCATTGAATACCGGGCAGGCTTAGAATCAATGGTTATTAACAATGGTCACAAGCTGGCTGTTTCACTGGCTTCACGAACTTTTTCCCGGGCAAACAGACTCAGCGAAATATGGCACGGTATACACCAGTTGCAAACCATCAAAAGCTTAACTGATAATCTTACGGACCAAAAAACAGAGACTCTTGCTCAAAATCTTACAACTATTGGAAAATCTGTTTTTACCAGTGAAAATTTAAAGACAACAATAATTGGTCAGCCCCCTTCCCTTTATCACAGCTCGAAGATTATAGCTGACAGCAAAATATTATCTCATATGCTTGAAACCCAATATTCGGATATGAGCAACTTTGCGAATCCTGATATAACTTCTGATCAAAAGCATCCGTGTGAAGCATGGCACACATCAACCGCTGTTTCATTTGTGGCTCAGGTATTTCAAACAGTACGTATGGAACATGAAGACGCTCCTGCTCTTTCTGTTATCAGCAAAATCATTCAATCTATGTTCCTGCATCGGGAAATACGGGAAAAAGGCGGCGCTTATGGCGGATTTGCAGTCTACAATAAAGAGAATGGGCTTTTTGTTTTCGGATCATACAGGGATCCCCAAATTGTCAAAACCCTGAAAACGTATAAACAGGCTTTTGATTTCATAAAATCAGGCGCCTATACACAGCAGGACATCAAAGAAGCCATATTGCAGGTCTGCTCTGAAATTGACAGACCTAACTCACCCGGATCCGCGGGAACCAAAGCATTCTACAGAAAACTTCTATGCCTGTCAGATGATGCCCGTAAACGATTTAAAAATAACTTATTAAACTTAAACCAAAAAAGTGTTCTCAATGTCGCGGAAAAATATTTTCAGGCAGACAAAAATAAATCAGGAATTGTAGTAATTTCAGGAAAAGATCATATCCTGGCTGCTAATGAAAAACTTTCACACAGAAAACTTAAGCTTTATGAAATATAGGTTCCTGGTTCTAACTGATGATTTTCAGGGCATTTCCCCATAAAAATAAATGTTCAGGTAAGCCGCTACGCGGCAGTCATTTCTTGCCAATAAGCTGATTTTTTGATGACACTTCTTCTTAGTAACTATTTTTATTAAACTTTTTAACTATCTGCAAGGCGAACTAAAATGCAAATTGAAGAGTACTTTGATTTTCTTGATGGCGGAGATATTCGGATTAAAGGACATCGTGTAGGAATAGAAGATATTTTATACGAATACCTTTGCAATGATCAAAATCCCGAAGAACTTACCGTGCGTTTTCCCACATTGAGTAAAGAACAAATTTACGCGGCGGTTCTTTATTATCTGAGCAACAAACAAGAACTTACTCAATACATGAACGACTGGACAGAACACGGGAATAGAATGCGCGAACTTCAGGAACAAAATCTTCCGCCTGTAGTACTCAGACTGCGCAAAATAGCGGCTGAAAGGCACAAAAAACTATCGGGCGCAAAATATGAATAAAATACGTTACCTATTTGACGAGCATATTAGCCTCAATTTGAAAAAAGCCGTAAAAAAGCATGATGAAGACATAATTATTCGGCGTATCGGAGACATAGGAGTTCCGCAGCCCGGAACTTTGGACCCGGATATTCTGGTATGGTGTGAAGAAAATGATTTTTGCCTGATGACGAATAACCGCAAGACTATGCCGAAACATCTAAAAGATCATCTTGCATCAGGCAGCCATGCTCCTGGAATTTTTGTCTTGAATTCTAATATGACAATGAACCAGATAGCCGCTGAATTGGCATTGATTGCAGGTGCATCTGAACCGTCAGAATTTAAGGATAGGCGGGTTGTTAATCAAAACAAAACCATGTCCCGTAGGGACTGCTGAATTTTCAACCGTCCCTACGGGACTGGCGCATATTTTTTACAAATCCCGCCGATAAATCCGAGGGCTATTTTCAAATATCCCTTCGGGATATAATACCTTATTAAATGAATGATAATTCATTCACGGGTATTGGTCTTAGGTTCTGTTGACATTTGGCAATAAACATTTGTTTTCACAATGATTATTATGGCAGTTCCAAAATTTGATAAATCGTCACAAACCCTTGTTTATCAGAGTGCTCAGAACATCTTAAAATGAAATGTCAACAGAACCTAAAATTCTATCAAGTTTTTGTTCCGGCTTTTGAACAAAAGAATCACTGCCCAAAGGCCGGCCTGTTCGTTCATGTTTGCGAAAGGTTTCCATTTGATCAAAAGAATCCGTTTTAGACAAAAAACGCTTCCAATCATCTTGAACAATTGAAAGCGCATGGGCTTCTGATATAACACGAGCTATTCTTACCATAATTGCCTGATTTACTGAAAGTTTGAGCGGTTGCCAATTAATATATATACTGTCCCCCGAATTACCATATTCACGGCATCATCGAAATCGTAGGGGGCAGGCTCCCCGTGCCTGCCCCATCAATGGGCAACCACAGGGGGTTGCCCCTACGGAATTGGGGATATTGCGTATTGGTTTAAAACTAATACCCGTGAATGAAAAATCCGCGAAACAGGTTTTGTCCCGTAGGGACAGACGCTACGCCGCTGAGCTTACCGTAGACAACACTCACTCATCGGTTTTTCAATAATCCCGCCATATCAAAATTTCTTGCCAGGAACCATATCATCTGCTAATTTCACCGTGTTGCAGCTTAACTCTATCGTTAAATTGAGTTGATTATACACTCTAAGCTTGAGGAAGTGATGGGATAAAATAATATGAACGGGTTGAACGACAACATTTTTAGAGATGAATTGAACCGTATGGAGATGCTCCGCCCTGACGGGGAGTTATCGAGTCTTTATTTTGTTGCGGAAAAAGATGCAGTAGAACCTCGCATACGCATCGCACTTGAACAGGCAGGGCGTTATCAGGCTGACGCAGTTTTCTTCCGCATTTTTCCTGTTGGTGACAACCGCTCCCCGATTCCCCAGATTTATATCTATTACAACACCGCGCTTTCCCTTGACGAAGCCCATTATGCCGGGATACACCGCCGCCTCTGGAATGCGGGCACCCCTCCACTGGTGTTTATCCTGACTGCCGGGCAGGTGAAAATTCTCAATTGCCGGCAGAAACCTGAAATTGACAAAGATTCCAAAGAACCTGTCCTCACTCCGTTCCGCACACTTGAAAAGATAGTAGCCGCGGACCGGGCGTTTGCCACTCGGGAAATCGCATCCGGAACACTCTGGGAAAATACAAAATTCGAGAATGATTTCGTGCTTGAAAAAACCGCTTACTTCCAGTTGCTCACTCACCTCAAGTCGTTCAGACAGGAACTGCTCGCGCTGCAAATTTTGTCGGAGCCAACTGTCAACCGCATCCTGGTTATGGCGATTTTGATCAAATACTTGAATGATCGCCAGGATTCTGCAGGGAACCGGGTTTTCTCAGAAGGATTCCTGCGTCGATTTTCCCATGCGAACAACGATGATATTGAATCACTCTTCCTGGAGAAGGGGAGTTGTATCAGGCTGTTTGATCATTTGAGCCGACATTTCAACGGTGGCATCTTCGAGTTGACCGATAATGAAAAGGAGGAGTTGTATCAGGCCGATCTCTCACCGATTGCGGTCTTCCTGAAAGGAGATGAGGATCCGACTGGCCAGATGCTCTTTTGGCCGCTCTATTCGTTTGAGGACCTTCCGGTTGAGTTAATCAGCAATATTTACGAGGAGTTTCTGGCAAAGAAAGATGACAGCAATGGTGTTGTTTACACCCCACCCATGTTGGTTGATTTCCTTATAGATCAATGCCTGCCTCTTGACGCAAAGAAGCTTTCCTGGAAAATTCTCGATCCCGCGTGTGGTTCCGGTATTTTTCTGGTTGGCGCTTTCAAACGCCTGATCCTATGCTGGCGTATGGCAAATGACTGGAAACAGCCGACTTATCGTGATTTACAGGCAATCCTGAAAAATAGTATTTTCGGAATCGACAAAGCGTCCGAGGCGATTCTGGTCACTGCTTTCAGCCTCTGTATTGCGCTTTGCGACGAATTGGAGCCGTTGATTATCTGGAATGAACTTAAATTCGACAACCTGCAAAATAGTAATCTTCAGGATAGGGATTTTTTTGAAATCGTTGAATCCGGGGAATTCAATAATCACTTCGATCTGGTTATCGGCAACCCTCCGTTTGACAGCAAGCTGACTACCAATGCAGCCAAACGGATTGAGGAAACTAAAGTCAAGGTTCGTCCCAAACTCCCGGATACTCAACTTGCGCTACTTTTTCTTGAGCAATCCTTCCGGCTTGCCCGTAAGGATGCAGCGGTTTGTCTGATCCAACCCGCGGGTCCGCTGCTCTACAACGGTAACGCACTGCCTTTCCGTGGCTACCTGTTTGATCAATTCGCTATTAATCAAGTATTTGATTTTACTCCGCTGGAAGGAGCGCTTTTCAAAGCAAAGGTTGCGGCGGCGGGGATAATTGGCTTCAACACGCCCGCAACAACAGATAAAATCCAGCATATAACATTCCGTAGAACCAGGGCGCTCAAGGAAAAACTTTTGTTTGAGTTGGATCCCTATGATTTCCACTGGATATCTCGCGATTCCGTAAAGCAGAAACAATATGTATGGAAAACCAATCTGCTTGGCGGCGGAAGGCTTCACCGAATGATGGATCGTCTTATTACCGGTGTCCAAACATTAGGTGAGTATCTGAAAAAAAACGGGAAAATGATGGCTGGCAATTTGGTGAAGGTTTCAATGTCGGATGCGGAAGTTATTTGAATGATCTGCCCAACGCAAAAGAATTGGCGGAGCTATCACCAAAAAAACTAAAGCGCCGGTTTAAATTAAAAACAACTCCTAAACTTGCCTCCTGGATAACAGGAAAACAGAATGTCCCACCAAAAGCTTTGACAAGGGATGGCATTGATTGGGACTCAGTGAAAACCGTTAATAAACTTTTCTTTGAAGAACCACGCAGGACTACTCAACTCATTTTCTCCGCACCACATGTGCTAATCAGAGAAATAGTTGATGGATTGGCTATCCCCGCAGTTTACACGGATAAGAAGTTGGTGTTCACTAATCAAATTGTTGGGGTGTATGCACCGGAGAATGAGCAGGAACATCTAAAAGTTCTTGCAAAACGATTGAACGAGTCAAAGCTCTTTGGGATTATAGCCATATTGGTTAGCGGGAGAATTCTGATCGGACGAGATAATTCTTTAAATTCAAGCGATATCATGGCATTGCCCTATCCTGATGATATGCAGAATATTGATCCGAATTTCTGGGAACAAGCCCTTGTCGATGATATTGACAACTACCTCGTTGATTTCCGGCGCAGCGGTGAAAAAGCCGCTGTTCTATCCAAAACTAATGAATCCGATTTGCATAGCTTCGGCAAAATGTACTGTAGCATTCTCAACCCTGTGTACAAACAATTTCGCCCTTTAGACCCAATTCCAATCGGTTCCTTTATCTGCTACCCTTTTTGTTATGGCGATACTCCCAGGATAGAATTGCCTGAAGAGAACAAGGTCGTGCCATTCCTTGATAGTCTGCTACGCCGCCAACAAGGCAGTCGCCTGTTCGTAAACCGTATCCTTCGTATGTATGAACAAAACGTAATTTTTTTTGATCCGGCAGCCTGATTATCAGGCTGCAAAAAATTATTGGAAAGTATTAAAAAACCGTCTAAAAAAAGAAGGGAGTGAGTCGGTTACAAAATGTAACCGACTGAAGCTGGAAGCTGCTTCGGAAGATAAACTGATTCTATGCTGCAAACGGATATATTGTTACTCTATTGCTCTTTACTGTTATTTTGAAAAGCTTAAAGAAACAAGAATAGTAACTGAAAAAAATGCTATGATTTTGAATTATAATCGTTTGCATTATGATTTAATGGGCGTATTTGAAGAGCTTATTAATTTTACCGGGTTTAAATCAGGTTTAGATTTGATTCCTCTACCCTACCTGAAACAAAAAATTTTCCACATTTCCCAAAAACATTGCCAAACCCTGCCAAAGTAGAAAGAACTGAACTTATGAACGGGGTTACAAACGGTTACACCCCGTCCTCAGGGCTTAGGCCGTCAACTTGCAAAAAATAACTGCCCCCTTTGTCCGGTGTAGCGTTGGGTTATTTTTTCTTCTCATTTGATGTTATCGCCGCATAGGCTAAACCAAACAACCAATACAAGGTATCAAACACCTGTTGCAAATCTTGAGTAGATACTGGATTAGGATCTCGTTCAAATATACTGCTCTCCAATTTGCCAAACTCCCATATTTTCCCTGTAGTAACAGCACCGTAGCAAACCTTGGCTCCTTTAGTCGAAGCGGCAACCATTTCTGCCAATGCCTGAGCCCAACCATCATCAAAATCAGCCTTCTTAGCTTCAATGATGCAAAGTGGCGGCAGGGACATTTCACCTATTTTTGTTTTGGATGCAATTAAATAATCGGGTTTGCCTGTTAGTCCCTTATCTTCATCCACATTAAAAGGTTCTTCAATCCAAAGTCTTAAAGGTTTATAGTGCCGAACAACCACATTTAATATAGGTGTAATTATTTGGTGGCGTATTGCGTCCTCATTTCTGAAACTTATGTCATCTGATAAAAATTCTTTAATTTCATCAATTTTATAGATAGGTACCTCAATACTGCGAGCAAATTTTTCGACTTCTTGTAGTAATGGAGTACCCTTTACCTCCACATCAAAAATAGCTGCTACTTGAGCAACTGATTCAAATTTTCCATACGACATAATAATTACCTCTGTCGGTTTCTTTGTTAAAATTCAGACACTTCATATGATTTAGCATAAAAACATAAGCATGAAGTATAAGCTCTTTATGTTCCTTCCTGTATTTATACCAGCAATTCTAATTTTGGAATTTATTTAAGTCCGTAATTCTAAAATTCGGTATCTTTCTATCCAAAAACGGGATATAGCAGTCTGAATTACGATCTTTTGAACTAAAATTAGGAACAAAAACTCCATTTTGATTCCAAAACTAAAGCAGCGGAAACTGCCAATTAGTTCTTCCTTAAAAAATTAGTAGACATCCTTTACTCCCTTTAAAAAATGGAGTAAAGGAATAGTACTGCTCATCAAACACCAACAACATGAATTGTTTTTTCACCAACAGAAAAGGAGCGCCAAAAAATTTTCTCTTCCCATGAAATACTCTTTCGCTTATCAAAGATAATCAGCCAGCCTTTTTGACAAGATAATTTATCCATATAATCGGCTAACTGTTTGAGTCCTTCCTGGCAGGTTTTTT
>Ga0233431_1006751_pt1 | contig 10164 bp, 9 predicted proteins | sample SI_118_April2016_FD_179867 | JGI IMG/M metagenome (GOLD analysis project Ga0233431, IMG submission 179867) | Seawater microbial communities from Saanich Inlet, British Columbia, Canada - SI_118_April2016_200_MG | ecosystem: Environmental > Aquatic > Marine > Inlet | place: Canada: British...
GAACCATGGCTGGCGCGTAACCTTTGCCGGAATGGGTATTAACCTTGCGCTCGGTATTTTGTATACCTGGAGTGTGATCAGCAAAGGCATTCCCGATGCATGGGGATGGACAGAAGCTGATAAATCGTTCCCCTATGCCGTCGCATGTATGGTTTTCTGCCTGATCATGGTACCTGCCGGACGGATGCAGGATAAGATCGGTCCGCGGAAAGTTGCAACTCTCGGCGGAATTCTTGTGGGTCTGGGAATGATCGCCGCCAGTTTTACGACATCACCGCTCGGTTATGTCATCGCATTCGGCGTATTGGCCGGTGCCGGAATCGGTTTCGGATATGCTTCCGCGACTCCGCCTGCTGTTAAATGGTTCCCACCTGCAAAAACCGGTATGATTGCGGGAATTGTAGTGTCAGGATTCGGTTTGGCATCCGTATATATTTCACCGCTTGCCAAATGGCTCATTTCTTCATACGGCCTTCAGAACATGACTTTGATCCTCGGTATCGCGTTCATTATCATCGTTGTCGGACTTGCGCAACTGCTTGCTCCGCCTAAACACCCGATCAAGTTCCCGGGCGCAAAAAGCGCGGCTAACGGCGCAGCCCAGAAAAAAGAAAACTTCACCTCAGGCGAAATGCTTAAGACATGGCAGTTCTACATTCTCTGGTTCACGTTTGCATGCGGTGCAGGCGCGGGTCTCATGGTTATCGGAAAACTTGCTGTCATCGCCAAAGTACAGGCAAATATCGAACTCGGGTTTATCCTTGTCGCTATCCTCGCTATTGGTAACGGCGGCGGACGGCTTCTTGCCGGTATCATCTCCGACAAGATCGGCGGACGCGCAACATTGTTCGGATGCTTTCTCCTTCAGGCAGGCATGGTGATTTTATTATCCCAGGCAAAAGACTCAAGCGCTCTTGCCAGCGTACCGGTTCTTGCGCTTATCTCCGCACTGATCGGAGCTAACTACGGCGCGAATCTTTCTCTGTTCCCGACGCTTACAAAGGAATATTACGGGCTCAAGAATTTCGGAATGAATTACGGACTCGTATTCACTTCCTGGGGTGTCGGCGGATTCATGCTTGCAATGCTCGCAGGCAAAGTATACGTCCAGACCCAGAGCTTTAATTTCGCGTATTATACATCTTCGGCACTTCTTATTGCTGCCGCCCTTATCAGTCTCGCACTGAAAGCGCCGCATCATACCGAAGAAGCCGCATAAGGCACTGAGATTTACATTCTCTGCGAAAAAGGACCCTTGCATAATGCCAGGGTCCTTTTTTTTGATATAGTGCAAATTTAATACGAAAAATACTGTCTGCTTATGAATCCGAATTTCTCGAGATATGTATGCCGTTCTCGTTCATATAATCACGAATCCGAACCAGATGGTCCTTATCCTCAGCGTTCAGTTTCTGGAATAATTGAAACAGTATGTTTTCCGAATGTTTCGCCATAAATTTCTGGAAATGGATTTCCGTAGCTGATTTCTCAAACGAAAGCGCAGTGTTGAACGCGTCCTCTCTCGACGGAGGATGGTGTTGATATTTATCGATCATGGTGTTGATATTATTGTTATCTTCCGATATATCCTGAAGCATTGTATACAGCATCGCCGAAATGACACCGTCCGGATGGATTTCGATCTTCCCGGCTTTCGCAATGATTTCCGCATGCCGCACTTCCTCTTCGGAAAGTTTTTTCCAGAAAGCAGAATCCTCTTCAAAGAAGCTGGCATAAACCATATATAACGTTGATAAATTTTCTTCAAGCAGGATAGATTCGTCAATCGTTTGTTTCAGATTCTTCATTATCTCCTCAAATATTATTTATAAAATCAGAATGTTTTGAAAACTTTGAAGAAAATTCAGTTTTCAAGTTTCGCCATTATGCGTGCAACAAGTTCGCTTGGCTGAAACGGTTTCGTGATATAATCATCTGCGCCAAGAGAAAAACCCTCATCGACATCCCAAATATTCCCTTTTGCGGTCAGCATTATCACAGGAACGTCTTTTAAGCGGCTGTCATTTTTGATTTTTTTGAGAACCTCGAATCCGTCCATAACCGGCATCATAACATCTAAGAGTATCAGATCAGGGAGATAGTTTTTCAGGAATTCAACCGCTTCTCCGCCATCCCTGGCCCATAATAACTCAAAACCCTCCCGCTCAAGTTTAAATTTTATCATGCCGGCAATATCCGACTCGTCCTCAGCAAGAAATATTTTTATTTTCGTGAGCATGGTTTCAGAGCCTGTTCATAAAAGGGATATTTGCATTTAAATACTTACAATTTTAGTCATCAATTGATTCTATAATAACATGGAACGTTTTGTCGATTTCGGATGAAGGAATCAACTGTTTCACAAGGTATTCCCTGCCGTAATAGTCCTTAATGACCGCGCCTTTGTCGGGCTTAGTGGAAACATCGAAACGATCGGTCACAAGAGAATCCTTATCAATCAGAAAATAGATGTAAGTCATTTTTGCCAACGCATTCTCCAATATTATTTCAATTAATCCTCGTTACATTCACGGACATATCTGCCGAACTTCTTATCATACTCGATGATGTGTTTGCTGTGCCAGCCCGCAAGTGATATGAGAATATCTTTCGCGGGGAGAGATGTGTGTTCGGTCTTATACAGACGGACGAAATCTTTAATTTTGGAAATATACTGCTGATGCTGGTATTTGTGGAGTTCATAATCGGGATAGTTATATTTTTTCATCCATCGCTCTTCAGAATCGTAATGAAGAATAATATCCTCGAGCAGGGAATTTAATACCGATCTGGTATTTTCATCTCCGCCGGCGGAATTCTGCAAACTTTCATGAAGATCGTTAATAATTCGAAAGAGATTTTCATGCTGTATATCAATTTCTTCAATATTAATATGAAGACTTTCATCCCACAATAACAACGCCATAGAGAGATATCCGAGTTAAAGATTAGTGTATCGTATCCTGAATAAAAAGCGTCTCATTTCATAAATATAGGATAGTACAAAATCCCCTATGTGTCAACTAAATTGAACACATGATCAATTCTGTTTTCTCCTGAAAAAGATCGCCTGTCAGCAGAAATATCATATTTATCTTCTCGGCCCGACAGTGCTCATGTCTATGTCCTTAAATCCGAGCGCATATGCCGGAGAATCGGGCGAAAGCGTAAAATCGCCGTTTTCCGGATCGGCAAATAACGGATCGGCTATCGCAGAATGAATGTCCTGTCCTCCTGCCCTCCATTCGTCGAATGTCCGGTCCGCAAATCGTATGTCGGCTGCACTCTTATCGGGATTGAAATACAGATTGTAATCGAAAACATGCGTCAGCGAATCGATTTCGGCGGGATGCCAGGGTTTGCCCGGCTTGTTCATGTATGTGATCGTATCCCAGTTACCTCCGAGCAGCGGCGTGTCTCCGCGGCAATACAGAATATTGCGTTCGATATAAAAACTGATATGCTCGTCAAGACGGCTCCGGTGAATCTGATCCTCACGGCCAAGCGCGAAGATATTGTTACGCACGAAATTCTCACGGCCGTAATGCTGGTCGAATCCGGCGCATTTGGTATTATATACTATATTATTCTCAATAAGAACATGAGTGGAGCCCTCATCGGTGTAAATTCCCCATCCGCCATACCCGTGCGACTCGATATCGTGGATCAGATTGTTTTTGACAACTGTCCCGGGAGCCACTCCGAGCATATAAATTGCGCCCATATCGGAAAGCACCCCCTGTCCCACGTCATGAATGTGGTTGTATGAGATTTCGTTATGGGTGGTCACGCTCGGACGGTATCCCCATACCCAGCCGATCGCCATGCTCGAATAGTATGTGTGGTCTATCTCGTTATGTGAGATGAGGTTCCCGCCGCTGTGCTGGATCCAGACTCCCGTGGCGGCGTGATAAATTTCACCTATGTGGTGGATGTGATTGTCTGTGATTGTGTTCCATCCGGTGCGCATATCAGGGTGGGATATTGCGTCGCCGCCGCCGATCCGAAATCCTCCCCCGCCGAGGTGTCCGAGTTCGTTGCCGACAAAACTGTTCTGCTGGCAGCCCTCGTCGATCTGAACGGCGTATGAGGAAAGCTGTGTCATGCGGCAGTCATAAAATCCGCAGCCGACCGCCCCCTTAAGAAATACCGCTCCCTCGACCTCAGGTGCAGATTGGCCGTCCCCGGGATTGCCCGCGGGAAGCATCCAGTTATTATGGGTAAATGTTATTCCCTCGAATGTCACGTTTTTCACAAATTTCCGGCCGGCAGGATCGCCCTCTATTCGAATGAGCTGCGGGGAGACCGGAATTTCGACCACTGCCGTATCCATGTCCTCGCCGGATTTCGGATAATAATATAATGTGCCGGAGGGCCGGTCAAGATACCATTCTCCCGGTTCGTCCAGCGCCTCAAAGACATTTTCAACGTAATACCGGGCGCCGTCTGTGGTGAAATCATCCGAATATCGGTACCGTGTCGGATATTTGAATTGAACGGTGTTCGTGCTCGTGTCGATGGACTCAATGTGCTGGCGCGAGCTAACCCAGAAACGCAGCACAACAACTTCCACATCGTCCATATTCGCCCAGTCTTCTTTGATATCGCCGGGTGAGAATGTAAAATGGTCGCCGGGCGCTGCCCAGGGATCTTTATCCTTACCCGGGAAATCAGCTATGGTAAAATAGCCCTCTTTGGGAAGCCGTGTCCGTGACCTCGGCTCGCCGTTCACATACAGTGTGGTGAAATTCAGTTTTCCGGCAGCATCCGAAACTCCCGACTTAACCTCGGGAATACTTACACGCCAAAGACCGTTTTCGGCCTTCTGCCACCCGCTGACATTTTTGGCGCCCGTCACAACAGGTGTTTCGCCGGGATATGCTTTCCAGATCACCGGATTTTCCTCCGTACCGGAATCTGCGGGAGTAAGAATCAGGGGATCGGAAAGCGGATGAAGTCCATCGCGGAGATACACGGTAACAGGACCGGAATTTTCAGATATGCCGCCGTTCGATTTAAGTTCGCGGATTGCGTCGCGGGCACGTTCGAGAGTGGCAAACGCATTTCCAGTGCTTGTCCCGCTTGAAGCATCGTCACCATCAGGAGACACATAAAATGCCGTTTCATTTTGAGGTACTGCAGTACAACCCGCTATAAAAAGTAACGTTAGTATCGAAAGACAGAAATTCCGGCCCATAGTCTCCTCCATCGGTTTTACGCTGCATACGGCATGGATTTATAAATCTATTGAGAAATTTTAATTTTCAGCATTGTGTATGAATGCGCCGGAAAAGTGTATGAAAATTGTTCGCCGCCGGCACTGAATTTTTTCTCGACAGTCTCGACATTCAGCTCGTCTTTCGAGTTTCGGATATTAACATTTTCGCCGTTGACCTCGAACGCTGCACCATTTCGCGCAAATTCACCGAGCTGGCTGATAATATCGGTCTCGATCGCTTGATCGAGATGACGGTTCACAACATTGATGATAAGTTCGCCGGTTTCTTCATTATACGCCGTCGAAACGTCGAGATAAGGGACCTTATCAAACTCGCCCGATTCATACGTTTCACAATCGACAAACGTTTCTATCGATGTTCCAAAACAGTTATTCGCATAGAGTTCGAGCGGATAATAGGTCGTCTGGTACCACAACTCACCGTCATTAATAAACATCGGCGCGATGACGTTCACAAGCTGCGCCATATTTGCAATTTTCACAACATGAGCATTCCGCACGAAACTGTTGAGAAACGATGCGACAACAAGCGCATCATCGAGATCATAAATCTCCTCAAGCATCGGCGCCGAACGGCCGGGATCCCAAACGTTCCATTCGTCGAACGCAATGTAAATAGGCTCGTCCCTGTTCGTTCCGATCATGGATTCGGTTATAAGCGCTTCGGTGATTTTGATGTTCTTGTCGACACTCATCGGGACCGCAAGAAAATCGTAATAGTCAACCTGTTTGTTTCCGATATACGTATGAAGCGAGATGTAGTCGGCATGATTCCGAAGTTCCTCGAGCACGGTACGGTTCCATTCGATCCATCCGTTCCGTTCGCCGCTGAAATAGCTCGAACCGCTTGCCACAAGTTTAATATCTGGATCGATCCATTTCATCATTTTTGCGGCCTCAAGTGCATATTTCGCATATTCGTCCTTGTTCCGCTGCCCCATCTGCCAATGGCCGTCCATTTCGTTTCCAAGACCCCAATAGATGACTTTGTGCGGTTTTTCATAACCGTTTGCGCGGCGGAGATCGGAGTAATACGTCCCGGATTCGCGGTTGCAGTACTCAACCCAGTTCCGGGCCTCGTCCCAGCTTCCGGTGCCGAGATTAACACAAAAATATGGTTCAGCGCCAATTTTCCTGCAATACGCTACAAACTCGTCGGTGCCGATTTGGTTACTTTCGACCGCGCCCCACGCCAGATCGATTCGCCTCGGCCGTTCATTTCTCGGACCTATACCGTCCTCCCAGTGATACCCCGAAACAAAATTACCACCCGGCCATCTGAGCTGTGTCACATTAAGCTGCTTTGTCGCATCGATCACATCCGTGCGGAAACCGTCCTCATCTGCATACTGTGATGAAGGCTCATATATTCCGCCGTAAATACACCGGCCGAGATGTTCGACAAAATTCCCGTAGATTTTCGAGTCGATCTCCCCTATCGTCCGTTCGATATCGATCTTTATACGTGCGTTTTCTGCCGCAAACGGCTGGATTGAGGAAAGGTTCAGCATCGATATAATTGCGGTAAATATCAAAACTGCTTGAGCTGTCTTCCGTGGTGATGATGTCATGTGCGCCTCTTTCTGTAAGATAGTAGTATTCCGGTAATACATTAATAACAATTGTTTATACCGTGCGGTTCATGTCGCCGTCCGGCGCCCACGCATTCAGGAATTTATAGTGATCCGGCATGAGCGCATCGGCGTAGATACGGGCATATCTTTTAATATTTTTCAGTAGCTTGGATTCCTCATCCGTCAACGCTGGCTTATAATACGCCTCGATATTCTCATAGAGCTGATCGGCACTGTAGATGCCCCCGAGCGTTGTGTCAGGGTCGAGTCCGCAACTCTGAATATTTCTCAGCGACGCCTGAGGCAGACTGATGTTATTAGCGGGATCGAGTTCTCTCGCTGCGTCGATCATCGGATTAATAAAATTGTCGGTGCCGAACGGTTTCATGGTGACAACGCCGATTCCCCGATTTTTAAGTTTTTTAGCGAGATTGTCGAATTTCTGCCCCTTTCTGCCGTCCCAGATGATATTGTGATAGAAATTATAGGGAAATATCATATAATCTATCGGTACATGCTCAAGAACGAGCTCAGCTTCGGTAATAAAATGAATTGCGACACCGACTGCCCGGATATCGCCTTTTTCTTTCATCCGGAACATCTTCTCCCATTCGGGCCACATTTCATCGTCGAGGTTCTTTGCGTGAAGCCTGAGCAAATCGACGTGGTCGCGTTTCAGAAGTCTGCGGATACGGTCGAATTCCTGCTCGACTGTCAGACCTTTTGCCGGAACCATATCGGTCGAGATGATAACGTCGTTCTTAATGGGTGCGAGATGACGGCCCATCGGCTCATACTGATGAATGTTCCAGCTTATATCGTATATGTCGAACAGGTTAACGCCCATATCGAACGCCTCGCGGATCATGAATTCACGCTCTTTCTCATACGGCAGCAGATCCTGCGACATATGCGAACCGAATGCGAATTTCGAGACCCGGATTCCGGTCTTGCCGATCTCCCCCACCGGCATTTTTCCCGGGGAGGGTTTTTTCCGTGTGACTTTTAAAATACCGGGATCACGGTGCAGATCAACGTCGCGTTCAAGCCTGATTTTTCTGCCGAACATCCCCGAACAGCCGGAGACAGCTGCCGCGGACGATGAAAGTGCGCAATTCCTGATAAATGTACGTCGTTTCATTTTTTCTCCACGCTTCCTTATTATAGAATACTATGATATACCGGAATTCTTTCGGAAACGTATCAGTATTCATTTCCGCTGTAAAGCTCGTTCATCCTGTAGAGATGTTCCATTCCGCCTTTCAGCGCGCCGGACAGGTAAACACCCGGAACGTCGCCTGTGCGGTCGATATATTGCTCGACAACATTCATCATCGTCGTCCAGTATAACTGATCAAGAAGCACACCCGAGGTCGGGCATATCCGCTGATCAATACCCGGAACGGCAAAAATGCCGTATGTATCGCACATTTTACCTGCGTGAAGAAGCGTTTCATCATACACCTTTCTCCCCGCGGGTTTCGTTTGACTGCGGGTCATCGCACCGATAGAAACAACTTTCATGCCGCGCTTTTTGAACATGTCAAGCGCAATCAGATCAAAATCGTCATCGGGTTTGGTAATGCCCATGATAACAATGTCTTTCGAGGTACCGCCGAAATTCTTTCTCTTTTCCGCGGTATCGAGATTATTTCTGCTTACACCGCGCGTTATCGAAAGCCCGCTTCGCCGTGTGCTCGCCTCACCGGACACAGAGCTTTCCAGACTGTAGCCGTAGATCTTCCCGCCGTTCAGCACTGAATCGACACACAGTGAGGCGATCTTTTTGATCGTTCCCGCTTCGGCATCGATAAGTTCGAACTGCCGCATGACCTCGTCGAAATAATCATCCATGAGCGGCTCGTTAAGATTTGCCCATCCCGAGAAATTCCTGTAATCGAGGGTATCGCCCGATTTTCCTGAAATTTTCGGCTCGTCGCCTTTCACAGTGACGTTGATACCGCGGCGCGCAAGAATACGGCATGCGTCTGCAAGCATCATCCAGATAGTGGTTTTCCCGACACATCCGGAAACGGGACCTATCGGCGCAGGCATCCCTTTGACATACACAACTCCGCCAAGTGTTGTGGCATTGTTTTCTATCCACAGATCGGCATGAGGTTTGAGCCGGATCGCCTGAATTTCAGGCCTGACAAGCTCGGATAAACGTGCGTCTCCGCTCCATGAACTCGGACACCCGATTATATATGCGCCTTTCTTTTTAAGCGCAGCAGCATCGCCAACCTGAGCAGAGCACAGGATCAAATCGCCTTTTTTCACCTTATCAGCACTAAAATCAGTCGAAAATATTTCCGGCTCTCCGTTACGGCCGTCCCATGAATCCGACTCGGAATGCCCGGCATCCCAGGCAACCTGATAGCACGTTCCACCGTTCTCATAGGTTCGGGCAATTGCATACGCCGCCTCCATCAGGCTTTCCGACTGGTTTTCACGTACCCATGTGAGACGTTCAATTATTTTTTTCCGATATTGATCCGCGAGTGATCCGTTATTTCCGGTGCTTGCATTGTCCGTGCACATATCATTTCCGAATGCAGCCTGCGCGGCCCCATACATTCCGGCAGCCGATAACGGTATTGTCTGCAGCGCTTTACGTCGTTTCATTGTATCTCCTTTTTAATAGTTTAATAATATTTCATAATCGTTTGTTTTTATAATCTGAATATGCGGGTGATCCATCAATAAAATACGGCGAGCCAGACCGTATCGGATTCCGGTATGGTCCATTCCACCCGGTGACGCGTATGCGCCGGGATAATCCAAAAGTCCCCCGGACTAAGTTCAACCTGTTTTGCGCTGTTCTCAAACAGCAGTTTCGCTTTGCCGGAGAGAAGAAGAACATATTCGTTTTCATCCTGATCATACCATTCGCCCGGAGGCGTCGAGTGTCCCCGCGAGACAATGCGTTCAATTCTGACAGTATCGCTGGATGCCAGAATTTCGACGAATTCATCGGGAAGATGATCCGGTATGCCGGAATACAGATTTTTTTTCATATCCTCTTCTTTTGGGAAAAATGTCGAAACTATTGAATTCCATGTTCGCGTTTGTATTCAAGCCAGTTGCGTTTCAGATCAATGAACGATTCGAACGAATCACGCTGTATAAAGGGATTTTCATCCTTTTCAATGCCGATCGTCGAGCTCGGACGGACACCGTAATCATGACCGGGCCAGACTCGTGTTTCAGGTGGAAGTATCATGAGCTTATCATGCAGACTCTCATATTCATCCCGTGCATCGCTGCCGAATCCCGTTCCGCCGACTTTGCCGACAAAAAGCGTGTCGCCGGATATGAGCTCGTTTCCCGCGAGAATGCATATGGAATCAG
>Ga0233431_1006753_pt1 | contig 10163 bp, 4 predicted proteins | sample SI_118_April2016_FD_179867 | JGI IMG/M metagenome (GOLD analysis project Ga0233431, IMG submission 179867) | Seawater microbial communities from Saanich Inlet, British Columbia, Canada - SI_118_April2016_200_MG | ecosystem: Environmental > Aquatic > Marine > Inlet | place: Canada: British...
CCAGACTATTTTAAAAGCGCATTTGATGCCTTATCTATTAATGACTCTTTAGGGCATCCTAGCGGAGAGCTTGCTTATGGCTATCTTCGGGTATCTTCGTCGGGACAAGCAGATGAAGACAGGTCTGGACTTCCCAGACAAATTCAGCATATCCATCAAGCTGCCTTAGAAAAAAGGCTCAAAATTCCTTGGAGTTATCTTTTCGCCGATGATGATTCTGGCTTTGATTTTGTACATCGCCCTGAACTTTCTCGCTTGCGTCAGGAGTACCGCACAACCAAACGTAGGGCACACGCTATCGTAATAGAGCATTTAGATCGCCTTTCAAGAAATGCTGATTGGCATCAAGGCTTTCTTCTGGATGAGATGAAACAATTTTCTATGCAGGTAGTATTCTGGAAAGAATTCTCTTCTCGTATTGAGCGGGCTGTAATGGGGGCTGTTGCACAAGATGGTATGGAAAAGGCGAAGCAACGTATGCTTGAAGGAAATCTACATAAAGCAAGGAGCGGACGTGTAACAGCAAAAACAAGAGCATACGGCTATAAGTTTGTTGATTCTCTAGGGCAAGAAGGACCTACAGCCAAGAAGGATACTTATTACGCTATTCGTGAAGATGAAGCTCAAGCAGTGCGTTACATATACAGGAAAATACTTGAGGGATATCCGATGAGGCGCATTGCAGTTATGCTTGAAGATAAGTATCCTCCACCAAAACGATTTAAATACTGGGAGCCAAAGATGGTTGCCAAAATAGCTAAAAAGCGTCTCTATAAGGGAGAGTTTATTGCACATCGTATGATGGAAATAAAAGTGCCTGTTAAATCTCATTCCAACAGCCCAACAGATGTTGCAGAGAAAGTAGTTACTCGTAGAATTCAACGTCCTCCAGAAGAATGGATTATCGTGCCTATCCCGGCAATCATTTCCGAGGATGATTGGAAAAAAGTGAATAAAATTCTATCCAACAATAAAGGGCGTAGAAAAGCAAAGCATCCCTTTTTGCTTACAGGGCTAATCTCCTGCTCCACTTGTAACCACCAATATATAGGAAGGCGCAGAAAAGAAAAACGAGGAAAGAAGGATAAAGAATATGTCACAACCTCTTATCGTTGCGCTGGAAGAGCCAGTCGCGTACCTTCTGTTAGAGAAGAAATAGGGTGTAATCAAAAACAAATATCCATGAGAATTCTTGATCAGGCTGTTTGGGCTATTATCTATGAAATACTTCTCTCTCCTGAAATCATGATTAATGCCCTCGAGCAAGAATATAGCAATGAGGAAAACACAGGAATCAGAGAACAGATATTTTTTTTAGAGAAGCAAATCAAGAAGATAAAGCTCGAGGATGAAAAAATGTATAAGGCGTACTTAGCAGAAGCCTTTGACGAAACAGAATATGCTGAACATCGAAGAACGCTTAAAAACCGACAACAAAAATTGGAAGAAGATGCTAGATTTCTGAAAGAAAGGATTATGTCCCCAGAAGAATTTAAAGAAAGAAAACAGGAAATTTACATTATTTGTCAGAATGCCGTAAAAAGTGGTTTAGCTTTTGATGCTCCATTTAAAATACAGAAACAAATAATCAACACCATTGTTGACAAGATTACTCTGAACGCCAATGAAGGGTGGTTCGAACTAGAAGGTGTTATTCAAGGGCAGTATTTGTTCCCTGAAAATGAAAAAACCGCTCCAAATAATGGAACGGCTAAGAGTGAAATAACAGAAGAAAAAGGTTCAATTGTGTTCACCCCTAAGGGCAAGGATTCATGGCGGCAATTAATTGAAAATTAACGGGAAAAGTCAGTGAGCCTTGTGCGCGGCTAATGGTGACTTGTTTATCTTCCATCGGTTGGCGCATGACTTCGAGAACGCGGGAACCGAATTCGGGGAGTTGATCAGCTACGGAGTAACTTCGGGTTACATCGAGGGCTTCTTCGATGCTCATTTCGGGCAAAACGCCGGGCATGGCGCGCGCGATGAGGGTTTTGCCTGCACCGGGCGGTCCTGCGAGAACCATGGTTGGGACAAAAACCGGTATCTTTTCCATCAATTGATAGCATAAGGTTATTGTACCTGTTATCTCTATACCTTGGGCAATAACCTCGAATTTCTCGTTCCAAGTTTAGGCGTGATTAGAAATGCGCATTATCTTAGGGTGATGACTGCTAAATATTGTCCATAGATATTCTGATTTTTTAGCTATTTTTAGGAAGTAGCCCACATACAATTGAGTAGATTTTCAACTTTATGCTCACATTTCCCCAAGTGTCCTCTCCCGCTGCTCCTCCCCCAAACTCATCCGATCCGAATTCCACGCCCCTGTATCACAATTCTCCACCACCAGCACAATCGCATCTTTGCTGAGGGTGTGCGAGTGATAAACACCCCGTTTCACGTTGTAAACCTTATACGGCTCCATCTTCACAGCGTGGATTTCCTCCCCATCGCCGATCAGTAGCGTACAACGCCCTTCGAGCAGCACAAAGACCTCGTCCGTTTCGTTGTGCCGCTCCAGAAAAGTGATATTTTCGGGCGCAAGCTCATCAATATAGCGGAGAATGGCAACGCGCCACTCTCCGTAATCCACCAGCGGACGATAGCCCTCGCCCGTATATTCCGAAATTTCTACCAAGCGGGAATCTATCATGCCCACTCGAACTTTTCTGCGAGTCGAATATCGCCCGCCGAGCGCCCGACCAGCACTTCAAACTCGCCCGCTTCTGCCACCCATGCCGACTTCGCATCGTCATAAAAGGCTAAATCGGATTCTTTGAGCGTAAAGATGAGCGTTTTGCTCTCGCCTGCATCCAACTCGATTTTTTGGAAGGATTTCAACTCTTTTGATGGGCGAATCAGGCTGGATTTCACATCCCGCACATAGACTTGCACAACTTCACGCCCCGCACGCGCCCCTGAGTTGGTCAGCGTTAGTTCAACTTTTATCTCGTCCCCGATCTTCTCCACGTTTAACGCATCGTAGACAAATCCCGTGTACGAAAGCCCATGCCCAAAGGGGAAGAGTGGCTCGAGCTTCTTCTCGTCATAATAGCGATAGCCCACAAAAAGCCCTTCCCCATAACGCACTCTCCCATTTTCACCAGGGAAATTGAGATGCGCGGGGTTATCTTCGATCCGTTTCGGGAAAGTGGTCGGCAAACGACCGCCAGGCTCGGTTTCACCGAAAAGGACATCGGCGATGGCGTTGCCCGCTTCCTGCCCGAGATACCACATCTGCAAAAGGGATTTGACTTTATCGACCCAGGGCATGTGCAGGGGCGAACCTGAATTTAGCACAACGACGGTATTCGGGTTGGCGGCAGCAACAGCTTCGATGAGTTCGTTCTGCTCGGCAGGCAAATCCATATTAATGCGATCCTGACCTTCGCCTTCCCACTCGAAGGTGAGACCAGCGAAGACGATGGCAACATCCGCTTCTCGGGCGAGATTAGCGGCATCCGCTATGGGATCGGCAGGCTGCGGGGGCAAGCAACCAAGCCGAATGGTACGCCAACGTCCGCCGGGCAGGGATGCAAATTCAACCTTGATCGGGTAGGTCTCTCCAGCTTCGAGATGAATCTCCTTCGTCTCCCGAATCCACTCATCAACGATGCCATCGAAGTTGTCGGGCTGTTTGAATTCCTTTAATCCCCACCAATCCAGCATTTTTTCATCGCCCAGCCACCAGCGGGCACGCCCAACAGCGACAAGTGAGAAGGTGTAGATACCCGTTTCGGGGGCGGTGAAGCTGCCCTCCATACGCAGAGAAAAGGCGGAGGGGTCGTGGTCGAGGGCTTTTTCGCCGAACCAGGCTTGCTGCGTGCCATCGGAGAAAAATTCCTTGAAAGGTTTGTCTTTGAGTTCAGTGTTCGTAAATTGCTGGACAGAGACTTTGCCAGCCGTGCCGTCTTTTGCCCTAAGATGCTCGGCTTCGAGCAACGGGAACATGCGGTGAATGGATGGTCCCGGGGCGTAATTGATCTCGAGCGCATCGCCATAGCGGGATTGAATGGCTTCGAGTGGGTGCACAACATAATGCGGGTTGACTTCGGAACTGCCGCCCCCCTGAAAAGTAGCGGTTTTGGCAGGTCTGCCGATGATGGCTACCGAGCGAGCTTTTTCTGTGATCGGGAGTACGTTATCGTCATTTTTCAGGAGCACAATGGCTTCGCTGCCAGCTTTGCGGATGAGGGCACGGTGGGCGGGGTTATCAATGGATTGCTCTTCAGAAATCCCATCGCTATCCAGCACGCCGACACGTTCGAGCGTGCGCAAAATGCGCAGCACTTTATCATCTACGACGGCTTCATTGAGTGTGCCATTTTGCACGGCTTCGAGCACCTTCTCGCCCATCCAGCGGGCGGGACCTGGCATCTCAAGGTCGAGACCAGCAGCGGGGACATTCTCAGAATATGTGCCATACCAATCGGAGATAACCATGCCATCGAAGCCCCATTCGTCTTTGAGAATTTCGTTCAGCAAGGTTTTATTTTCGCTGACGTAAGTGCCATTCACACGGTTATAGGCAGACATCAATGTCCAGGGTTGAGCTTCTTTGATGGCGGCGTTGAAAGCGGGCAGGTAAATTTCTCGCAAGGTGCGCTCATCCACTTCGGAGCTGATCGAGAAGCGCTCATGCTCCTGATCGTTGGCGACAAAATGCTTGATGCACGTCCCCACGCCTTCGCTCTGCACGCCCTGAATATAGGAAACTGCCATGCGGGAGGAAAGATGCGGGTCTTCAGAGAAACACTCAAAATTACGCCCCGCCAACGGATGCCGATGGACGTTGACCGTCGGACCCAAAAGGACATGCGCGCCTTTTGTTTTGGTCTCTTCGCCCAGCGCAACCCCGATCTCTTTCACGAGTTCGGGATTCCAGGTTGCACCCATCGCTGTGCCGATGGGGAAACTGGCAGATGTTTGGCTCTTAGTATCTTTATTTTCGCCACGCACGCCGTTGGGACCATCGGTCACTTTCAGCGGTGAGATGCCTAAACGCTCAATGGCGTGCGTGCGCCAGGTGTCTGCACCTGCGAGCATGGTTACTTTTTCTTCAAGGGTTAATTTGGAGAGGAGGGTTTTGATTCGAGATGTCATTTTTTCACCTTCTGTGTAGTTTTATATTATGTATCAGCGGCGATTGAGTAGCTACGACACAGCACTATCGTGTCGTAGCGTATCGAAATCAGAGCGGTTTTTGGGAGAAATATGCTTCCAGATAACCCGCTTTGGTTTCGATACGGCGAAAAGCATCGCCTACTCAACCGCCGCTGGTAATTTCACAAAATCCACGCTCTATTTCTTCTCACGCAACACAACGTCCAAACAATGCACATCATCAGGCAGTTGCATTAATTCAAGCCGTGAGATTTTCACGCCCCCCTCCGCTTTTGTACAGGTGATATTTTGCCCATTAATCAAGACATTTCCCACCCCATATTCACCTGCATCCAACTTTTCGGGGTTCTTATAGCAGACCTTCAAACGCCGCCCAGCAAAGAGCGTGTGCAGCGTAGCTCTGCCCTTTTCATCAAACTGTTCAGAGCGCAATTTAGGCATCAAAACCAAGTCACCCAACTCCCCACGCACGCCGAAGACTTCAGTCACCAGCGTCAAAAGATACCAGCTCGCCGATCCAGTCAAGTAGGGGTACATACCCCGCCCACGCTGACTGAAATATTCAGGAATGCCAGGATACATGCGGCTCGTCTCAAAATCAACGCTCTGCTGATAGATCGCATCCAGCGCTTCAAAACCCTTCGCCACAAAACCACGCCCATAGAGCGCATTCGCATACATCACCGCCATGTGACTGAACATCGCCCCATTTTCCTTATGCCCATACGCAAAGCCAAAGGCACGCCCCAAATTGAGCAGGACTTCACCAAAATCAGTGTTCAGCCTATAGCCGCCCACCTTCTCATCAAACAAATAATGACGGATGGATTCGACCATCTGCTGGGACTGCCCATCTGTGGCGATTCCGCCCATCAGCTGGAAGACCTGCCCCGTCAGCGTCATCCGCGTGGAGGCTTGGTCAGTGCCTTCAAGCATCTGCCCGTCGTTATCATAATAACCGTTAAACCAGCCCCGACCCGCATCATCCTGCACCCATTCATTTTGCCGCAAATGGGCATAGAGATGCGCCGCCTTCGCTTCTAAATCGGATGCCAGATCTTTGAGTGAAACTTCTACACGCTCGCCGCTGATATTTTCTTTTACGGTATCGAAATAGGCTGCCAGATGTTGGCGTTTGGCGGTGGGGTTGGTGTAGTCTACTGCGCCCCCCTCTGCCCTATCGGGCATCTCCCCCCGAGGGGGAGAGAACTTGCTCCTTCCCCCTTCGGGGGAAGGCTGGGATGGGGACTTTAACGTGTCTAAAAGTGGCAATATCTCTACAGCAAGGGAAATATTTTCTTCATCAAGTTTCAGCACAAGCGCTGCCAAATCTCTCAAATTGCTGGCGTAGAGCGCGGTGAAGGCAACACTTTCGCCTTTGTCGTGCGCCATATCCATGCCATCGTTCCAGTCGGCATCTTCGAGACGCAGATTATTGTGGTCGCCAACATTAAAGAAAGCGGTCAAATGCTGGACGAGCAGATGCTCAAGCACTGTGCCTTGATAGACATCACCTTTTTGCGTGCGGAGTTGAGTGCCTTTTTCAGGTGTCCAATCTTCATCTACTAATTTTGTCCAGTGGGTAAATTGGTCTTTAAAATAGGGCTGTTCCCGCAGTAAAAAGTCGATCTCGCCTGTTTGGTCAATATAGAGCTTGGTCGTCAAAAATGGCCACGCCCCATGATCCATCCAGACGCGGGGAATATTATTTCGGTCGGCTTTGAACTCGCCAGGTTGAGAGCCGATGATGGTGGCGTTGCTGCCATCTATGCGGATGCCTGCAAAATTGCCCAAGAGCATTTCGTCGAGGTCAGTCGCTTCCATGAGCAAGAGGGAGAGAATATCCTGCCAGAGATCACGCCAGCCACGTCCGCCACGCCCATAGTCGTGATAGGGCATAAAGGAGTTGCCAAAAAGTCGCCGCAAGGTGGGCTGGATGGCAACCCAGCGCACCCAGCCATCGAAGCGGGGATCGCCCGTCTCTACTTGCAAGGTGTCGGTTTTCTTTTGCCAGAATTCTTTCGTGAGTGTCAACCAATGCTCAAAATGCTCTGGGGAGAGGTATTTATTGACCAGCGGGGAGATTGCTTCGGCGGAAGAACTGCCTCGCGATGACGTAGATGTTTGGGGCGCTTGACCCTCTTCGAGTATGGCAACCAAGATGACCCACGTTCGGCTCTTGCCAGGGTTCAGGGTGATGTTGGGGAAACGTAATCCGCCGAGGGCTTCGTAGCCGTCCACTTTATCGCCATCCAAAAAAGAAGCTTTTTGATTTTGAACGATGGCTTTGGGATGATCGAGGGTGCCACCTTCGCCGATGAAATCTTCGAGGACGGGGAAGAAGCCTGTGGGCGGATTTTTAGCATCGTCAGCGCCGAGCAAGGCGTAGCTGGTGGTGTTGGGGAGATGCCCGCGCTCGTCGAAGGAGAGCGTGGGCTGAACGAGAACGCCGTGCTGCGTGCAGGTGCTGCGATGCAGGAGTGATGTGACGTGGCGGTGGTCACGGAGATTGTCGGCGCTGCGCCCGAAGATGGGGATGGCGGCGGTGGGCGTGAGTTCGATGGGCTGGGCGCTGTTGTTGGTGAGCGTGACCTGCATCAGCTCGACCTGATCGTCACTGGCGGGGATGAAGTTGGTAATTTCAGCTTTGAGACCGAGTTGGGTATTTTCACGGGTGAGTTTGTGCCAGAGCAGCCCTGCTTCGAGGCTGGTTTGCTCGTTTTCGTTGAAATGCTCGGTGAGTTGGCGGGCTGAATTTCCCGTTAGTGACCAAGCTCCATAGCCTTCAACATAGACCCAAAAGTTTCGGGCAGAACGTTTATTATGCAGGTCTTCAACCGAAAGTGGCTCAGAAAAGAAGGTGTTATGCCCCGTTTGAATGCTCCCATGCAAGGTGGGCGTGACAACAGACATCATCCCCACTTCGTTGACGAGGGGGAAGTAGAGGTAGTTGCTGAGGTGCGGGTTCTGAAGGCGGAAGGTGCCGTTTTTGTCGATGAATTGCCAGTTTTTTGTCATTTAGAATCCACGAAGGTACACGAAGGGGCACGAAGTTTTTAGGAAAATTCACCACAGATGAACACCGATGAACGCTGATGTTTGATCTTTTGAGCGAGAGAAACATCCTTTTGATCTGCGTTTATCTGTGGTTTATCAAATCGCATGGGGATGAATCGGGCTTATATAATTTCTAACGGAGATTGAGTAGCCGATGCTCTTCGGCGTATCGAAATCGCAGTGGGTTTGCGAAGAAAATACACTCTTCATATACCCGCTTTGGTTTCACCCATTCGGGTACAGGCGATACGCTCCGAAAGTGCGCTCGGAGCTACTCAACCGCCGCTAGTGATTTTAAAAATACACATCAATCGCCTTCGCATCCCGCTCTCGCACCATCTCCGCATAAGGTGATGGAATATCAGGGCTGTCAAATTCAAGGCGTTCTTCGGCGAGCTGCAAAATAATCTTCTGCGGCTGCGCATTCCACGTATCCACCCGCTGAGGGTTGTAATACGTCACGGGAATTTTGCCCAGAAAGTTGAATTTCACTTGATTACTCTCATCAAAAAGCCAATTAGGGATAATCGGGCGCAGTTGCAAAAGAAGTTCGTCATCTTTCATTAGAAAAGGCTTTTTGCCCGCCATCATGATCGTCCACATTTCGACGAATTCGGCGGTCGCTCCACTCAAGCGAGCGACAAAACCATTCCCATGCAAAGATTTATCGGGGTGGGCACTGCTCACGATAAAAGATGAATTCTCAAGGGGACTGCGTCCATAACGCTCTGGCGGCTGGAAGGGGATCAACACATTCTTGAAATCATCAAAGAACTCTTCATATAAACCCGCTTTCAACATTTCAAGCAGATATTTATATTCCATGTGTAGCCAGATCGATTCGTTCTCCAGCCAGCCGGGGGTAAAGGCTCGTGCCCGCCCGATCTCATGCGGTTCAGCGGTTAACGGCGCGTTGACTTTGTACATCTTCAGTGCCCGATCATACAGCCCGCTCTCACGCACAGCGGCATGGATTTGCCCGGCATCTTCGTCTACTTTCATCGCCCGCACAGCGCCTTCCAAAAAAGGCGGCAGAGCGATGGGGTGAAAAGCCTTCGCACTGATATTCGGTCTTTCGCCTTCATTCAGCATTTCGTAATCCGTCACTGCATAACGGAAATAAGTCGGCGGTACATCGTCGGCGGCCAACTCCTGCGCACGGGCAATACCTTCTCGCACACGACGTTCAAAAGTAAGCAAAATATCATTCACAGCAGCGCAGGATAGTTCGATTTCTTCACCGGATAGGACAGATTGATAGATCTGCTCACGGTAGGATTCGCGCAATTTGTTCGCTTTCTCCCACCAATCGAAGCGGGATGCTTCTGACCCGGAGAGGGTTGCCAAGTCCCGAAGATAGTGCCCGAATTCAACAGGTAGCGTAATCGGGACGTCATCCTCTAGCTCTCCAATCGCATCCCGCAGGAAAGAGATCAGACGCAAGAGTTCATAAGTCTCATTCATGGATGAACCAAAGATACCCGGCAGCCCGTTCAGGGCGTCGTACCAGCCGGGTTTTCCGGCTTCCATCTCGATGCCCATACCTTCGGGGTCGCGAGTGCCAAATTTGGTTCCGGCTAAAAACAATAATTTGCCGAAAAACGTCGTCTGGCAAATTTTGCCCTGAGTATCTCGTTCCCAACCCGCTTCGCCGACGTGATTTACAGCGTCATATTGGCGAGCGCCGCGCTCGGTGAGCACATAACGCTCAACGCGTGGACGCACTTGTGCGGGGCTACGATAAAAAGGAATCTGCGCATCGCCAAAGAGCAGGTCTGTTTTGCGATCTGGATAGACAGCGAGATAATTTTCAAAGAGATCGAGGATATAAGTCCAATGATCGACCCAGAAGCCTTCACCATAATCCGCTTCAAGATGCGGGGTGGCATCACGCAGCGCTTCTTCGATGAACTTGTCATAAGAGACGCTTAAACCGATATGATGGTCGGCGATATATTTGAGCAAAGCACCGGGGCTGAATC
>Ga0233431_1006756_pt1 | contig 10158 bp, 7 predicted proteins | sample SI_118_April2016_FD_179867 | JGI IMG/M metagenome (GOLD analysis project Ga0233431, IMG submission 179867) | Seawater microbial communities from Saanich Inlet, British Columbia, Canada - SI_118_April2016_200_MG | ecosystem: Environmental > Aquatic > Marine > Inlet | place: Canada: British...
CGAGCGCTCCAGCAAGGCATTGCGCAGAGATTCGACGCGGGCGGTCATGGTCATGTCGGGTCTTCTCCCTAATCGGTAACGGCGACGGTTCCGACAGGACTGCGACTGGTCTTCCACGCGCTGGGCGTGCTTTCTTGCGGGAGATCGCGAACCGTGGCACGGCGACCGCCACGGACCACCATCGGGGAGGAAGACCGCAACGAGCAGGATAGGCTGCCCGGAGAGGCAGAGCCTTTGGCAGTCTGCCTGATTCGCCTGTTAGGTTGGTCTTCCAGCATCGGCAACCACTGCTTTACCGTTGGGCCTTGGGCAGGGCTCTCTTCACCAGCTTGTCTGCCAGCTCGTTGATGTAGAACTCGATGTAGGTGTAGCCCGCATGACGGTCGCCCTTCGAGACGCTCCTTGGCACAAGGGCATTGGCGTCCTTCGGGCCGTTGGGATTCAGTCCGTGCTTCCTCTCCCACTCGTCAGGCATGCCGTCCTTGTCGCTGTCTTTGGGCGGCTTGCCTGGCCGCAGGTTGGCCATGAGTCCGCCTTTCGGCTCACGCCGGCCCCATTTCCCGGTGCCGTTCACCGTCTCGTTGACGATCCGCTCGGTCACAGCGTCCCGCGGTAAGCAACCGGCTGTCGCCAAGATGAGTTTGTAGGCTTCCTTTGGCCGGTGCGTGATGACCTTGGGAACGGGCGTCTCTCTCTTCTGGGGTACTCCGTGGCCTCCGCCCACCCAGGACGAGTACGGTCGGGACAGCGCATGCGTCTCCTTCCAAGGGTCTCCGATCGTCCCCGCCCCTTCCACAAAGTTATCCCGCACGTGGTACGGCACCTTGGGTTCGAACGCGAATAGGGTCACCTTGGGAGCGCTGGGGCCGGCCTTGTAGTAGTTGCCGACGATGTTGAATCCGGACGTGCCCCTGTAGTTCCCTTCGTGTGACCATCCATCACGGAAGTTGTAGACCACGTTGTTGCGGAAATCCACCGGGCCGTTGCCGACGGCGGGATTCCGGCGGTAGTGGTGAGCGAACAGGTTGTGGTGGATGGAGATCCTGTTGCTCCCACTCCCGGCAATCAAGCCGTAGTTGTGCTGCCCCTTCGCATGGCCCTCGATCGAGGACTCTTCGATGGTGCACCACTGTATGGTGATGTTCGTGGCTCGGGAGAAGATATCGATGGTCTCATCCTCCGCCCAGCTGCACGAAATGTGATCGAGGATCGCGTTGTCCACGATGGAGAACTGGATAGCATCGCCCTGTGCGCCTCCACCGGGGCGGCCCCGTACACGCAGGAAACGCACAACCACGTCGCGGACGGAGTCCTCATCTCTGTACGCTGTGGAGAACATTCCGTTGATTGTGATGCCCGCGCCCGGAGCAGTCTGACCGGCGATGGTGATCTGGCCATGCTTGATGGTGAGGTCGCCCTCTATCACGCCGCTAACCGCGAACACCACGATACGTGGACCCTTCTGGTTGCACGCCCACTGCAGACTGCCTGGACCGGAAGCCTTTAGGCTCGTCACAACAATCACCCGTCCCCTCCTGCCACCCGGCGTTCGGCATCCGAAGCCCTCAGCGCCCGGGAAGGCGGGAAGCTCCGCAGCATGTCCTCCAACGCTCGTGAACCCGGACACGGCCATCGTCACGGCGAACAGGCAACGCGAAAGCATGGGAGATCTCACGATTGGCATCCTTCTGTCTAGGACGGCAAATGGGTCTGCGGCGGTACTCCGTCCGTCAGCACCTGCTCGTTAGCTCTTCCTTCCGAAAGTTCCAGTCGATTCGAACGTGATCACTGCGTCACCGGTCCAAATCTCGTTTGAGTATCCCTCGGGGCACTTCTTCCGGACGTATCTCTCGCAATCCCCCATACACACTTCACCCGGGTCGTGGAACCGATCGACTTTCAGATTCCGGACGCCTTTGGCCAGAAAAGTCGCTTGGGGTTCGAGGGTGTCCGGGTTTTTGACGATCGTCATCTCCACGGTGGAGTAGATCGCATCGTATCTGAGCGCCAAAATGAGATTCCGGTAGTCAAACCACTTGTCGAATTCACTCATGGTCTCTCAGCCAACATTGTTGTCGACGAACATGGTGTAAAGCGCGGGAGGGGCGGATCTCCGGTCCGTGGAAGGGACAGTAGCGTGGCTGGGTGGGGAGCGCAAGGCGGGGATGTGACGAGTAGTCCCGTGGCGCTGGAACATGCGGGCACGACGTGTGTTAGGTTGCGTATGGTGGCCGGTCGGCAACGGCAGAGCGGGGCCGGCTGCAATGCAAACGGAGAACGTATCCATGCTGGATATGCGGACTATGCAACTGGCTGCGAAGCGGCGGGGCCGATGCATCGGTTGGGTCGCCCTGCTACCTTCTGCGGAAGTGGAGCGGATGCGAGGGTCGGACCTACGCATTGGACACCATGGCTCGAAAAGCCCAATGCGTAGGTCCGACCCCCGCCCCGCCGAAAAGTCCAACGCGTAGGTCCGACCCCCGTCGCCTGATGTCTGGCTCCTTCCCGAGGCAGATCGCAGCACTGCCCTTGGCAGTCTGGTACCCGCCCGCAGTGCATTTGTCTTCCCGGCAACATGGGACACATTGGTCGTACCCCTACTCCTACGTCCTCGCCGTGGGCACGGATGCCTCGATCCCCGAGAAGACTGCCGCCGCAGAACTGGCGACATGCTTCAGGGAAGTCACCAGGGCTGAATTCCCGATTGCTCCCCACGAACAGGTCGCGACGGGACCGGCCATCGCGATCATGCAAGGTTGCGGGCAAAGGACAGCAGCTCCACGGACACAAGTCCCGCAAGGCGGGTGAGTCACAGGCAAACAGGGAGTTCAGAATGAACGAAACGAAGCCGTCTCTGCGGGTCGCCATCGTTACCGGAGGCCACTCTTTCGATGTACCAAACTTCCACGCTCTGTTCCTGTCCCTCGCTGGCGAGATGGACATCCTGATTCAGTCCATCGACGACTTCGCCTCGTCGCCCGAGGTGGTCCGGGACGCCTACGACGTGGTGGTTTTCTACACTATGATGATGGACGGCCCGAGTGACGAGGGGCACCCGTGGTATGCTGGCAAGCCGAAGACGGCTCTGGAGCACTTGGGGGCCACCCGGCAGGGAATCGTCGTTCTGCACCACGCGCTCCTGGCCTACCCCAAGTGGCCAGTCTGGGACGCCCTCGTCGGCATCAAGAACCGTACGTTCGGCTTTCACATTGGAGAGACGGTGACCACACACGTCGCCGCATCTGACCATCCCGTCACCAAGGGGCTGGCTGACTGGACCATGATCGACGAGACCTACTCCATGGCCGACGCCGGGCCCGACAGCGAGATCCTGCTGACCTATGACCATCCCAAGAGCATGAGGACCATTGCCTGGACGCGTCAGTACCGCAACTCCCGGGTGCTCTGCTACGAGGCTGGACACGACAACCGCACCTGGGTCGATGCCAGCTTCCGGGCCGTTCTCGCCCGAGGTATTGCGTGGGCATCCGGCCGGGAGTGAGAGGAAGCCGATCGTGCCCCGCAGGCACGTCTCGATCGCGGCCACCCTTGGGCCAGTTCGTGCGCATGAGAGCAGTGGCCTTCAGCTCGGCCGGCGTTCAGGGAGCTTCATCCGCAACCACAGGGAACAACACATGACACTGCATACGCGCCGCCTCGGCCGCACTGGCCTGGACGTAACTGAAATCGGCCTCGGCGGCTACATGTTCACGGGCGAGTTCGGGGTGCCGCAGAGCGAGGCAGAGGCGATTCTCGACCTGGCGCTCACGTCCGGCGTAAACTACGTCGACACGGCACAGATGTACGGCTTCGGTGAGGGCGAGGAACTAGTGGGACGGGCGCTCCAACGGCACCGAGGAAGCGCGATCCACGTCAGCTCCAAGGTCGGTTGGCTGGACCGAACCGTGGTCCGGAATCTGGGCGATGAAGCCTACCGCAACGAGGAGGCACTGACCCGTACCATCAAGCACAGCCTATGGTTGCTGCGGCGTGACCATGTCGAGATTCTGATGGTCCACGAGCCCGACTGGGATCGCTGGGGGCTGGATCCCAAGACCGGGGATGCGCCGATCATGAATGTACTCGAGTCGCTCAAGTCCGAAGGCGTGATCGGAGCCATCGGCATGGGCAGTTGGGACTGCGACACGATCGCGGATCTGATCGAGACCGGGCGCTTCGACTGCGCCTTGGTCGCCGGTGGCTACACTCTGGTGGACCAGCCCGTGCGGACCCGGGTGCTCGCCACGGCGGCAGCGCACGATGTCGGCCTGATCATGGGGGGGACGTTCCTGCAGGGGTTGCTGGCGGTGCAGCAGCGAGAACGCATGGAACAGGTCCAGCGCCTGGGGGAATATGGCGGCCGCCTGACGCCAACCGCTGTCAAGCGTATCCTGGCCGTCTACGACCTCTGCGACTCAACCGGCATCTCCGTGACCGAGATGGCCATCCGTTTCATTCTCAATGACCCAGCCATTCACACCATCATCCCGGGGGCCCAGAAGGTTCAGCACCTGCGCGAGAACCTAGTCGCTGCGGCCAAGGGCCCCCTGCCCGAAGACCTTACGGCACGGATCGAGGCCATCTCCGGGCTGGACGCGCCGCCCGACGGGGTGGCGGCGTGTTCCGACTCGATCAGTCCGGCATAGACGCCCTTGAACTTGTTGGCCACAATGGCCACGCCCATGCCGGTACCGCAGAAGACAATGCCCCGCTCCACTGCCCCGGATTGCACCAGTCGGGCCACTGCCATGGACGCCTTGGTGTAGTCGAGAGCCCCTCCCTCGGCCTCCGCGCCGACATCGGTTAGCTCGTGCCCCTTCTAGCCAAGGTGCTCACAGACGGCTTCCTTCAGTTCACAACGCCAGGGGTCGCATCCGATGGCAATCTTCATTCACTGTCCTTTGGCGTGTCCTTCGCTCACTCACTGGCGTCATTCCGACTTGACCTCTATCACTTCCAGGAGCGTGTCCGAGTCGTTGGGAAGGTCGAGGCGGAAGTAGAGTCCCTTATCGTTGGGGAGATGGCCCACTTTCCCGTGGTGCGTCACGGGTTGCATCGCCGTTGGTAGGGGGAATCCTTCGCTGACCGGCTTCTTCCAGTCGCTGGTGAGGATGAAGTACCTTGCCTGTTTGCTGATACTCGACTTGAGCCTGAAGCTGACTTGGAGCTTCATCCCTTCCTTCGCCGGGAAGCTTGGCGCCATGACGGAAGCCCAGGGGACTTTCATGTTCCTGACCTGAATCCTCAGAGCCTTTCCCTTCCCATGCTCAACCACGGACATCTCCACGTCTCCGCTCTTGTCCTTGCCGTGGATGACCGAGCGCCACCCAGCCATGGGCTTGCCAGCGGTCCCCTCCGAGAAGTCCTCCCTGTAGGCGAGCTTCCCTCTGAGCCTGAAGACCGCTTCACGCTTCGCCGCGGCCTCTTTCTGCCGCTCGGCAATGATCACCGACTTGGGTTTCGCCAGCGTATGGGTCGGCGGCCTCCTCATTTCCTTGGGCGACAGGAACCAGATGGGGCTCGACCAGGCGAGCTCCTCGTCTGCTCGTTCCACGCGCACGTAGTACCAGAGCCGCTCGCTCGCCGGGGGCGCAGGATCGGTCCAGCTCAACTCCATGGAGTCTCCTGTCCCGGGAGTCTCATGGACAACCTGGTTATTGCGGAAGATGACGACCTTGCCAACAGGACTGCCCGTGACCACCTTGATCTCAAAGGCAATGGGCTTGTCCGAGGGACGCCGCTCGACCTTGTCGCCCATGAGCTGCTCGCCCGACGCAAAGTAGAGGGCGATCTTCGCCCCGCTGGTGCCGAACGTGTGGCGTCTGTGGAAGGCGTCGAAGAGGCCGTCCGGAGAAAGTTCGGGGGCCCAGACGCCGGTGCGGCCTTGCGTCCCGCCGTGGTCCGGGCTGGCCGAGGTGCCGATGATCACTTCATCCTGCCACGCATCCTGTAGGTAGAAGCCCCGCGACAACCATGGCTTGCCCTTGGCCGTGCCGGACTCCCTAGGGCACCCCTGGTGCTCAAAGGACTGGCGCGCTTGAAAGACTTCCGCGAGAGGCTGATGCACCTCGTGCACCTGACTCCAGTCGGTCTGCCGGTGCTGGCGGCCACAGTCGGATAGGCCATGGGGGATGCCAATGAAATCGCTGGCCTCCTTCTCGCTGAGGTACTCGTAAAGCTCAGCGGGCGACTTCTGCTGATAGGCACGATGGTAGATGGTACTGACGCTGGTGTCCCGGAAGACGAGGTTATGGTGTCCGGCCGATTCACTGGTCCACTCGATGCCCAGCAACGAGACGAAACGGCCCGGATCGAAGCTGGCACGTACCTGTTCGCGGGTGTAGGCCCATGTACGGCTGCAGTGATTGTAGCCGTGGTCGGTCAGCGCAGTGAAGTCCAGTTGGTCGATGTCCCGCTGATTGCGGAACAGGTCCTGGGCTGGCGGGTTCAACGCGCGTTGGCATTGGGACATGGCGGTATGTTCATGCATGTCCCCCCAATAGAGATTGAGTTTCTTGCCGCCGTGATCCTGCGTCTGCCTGGGAAGCCGTAGACTGTACTTGGCAACGTAGGCGGGCAGGTCGAAATCGGCCCCGGGCATGAGGAGCGGGATGGTCTGGGCCTCCTCGGCAGACGCGGAAACCCGAAGTTCCTCCAGCACGATTCTGGACGCTGATTCTTGCGCCAGGCCAGCGCTCTTGCCGATCCCTTCCTGGAGCGCGGCGTACAGCTTGTTCTCGCCGTTCACCCCCAACGGCACGGGGCGCCACCAACCCCAGTCATGACCATGGGCAAACGGCCCATGCCACTTCCTCCCGGCACAGGTCCAGACTTCGGCGTCCCAGAAGGCCCCCCCTCGGACCTTCTTCCCTCTATGGGTAGTGGCTGTCTTGCGGAAGCTCAGATGCAGACGCCCGGCGGAGTCCACCACGATGACCGGGCGTTTGCAGACCTTGCCACCCGCCTGAGGGCCCTTTGCGTCGAAGAGACCTGCCGGCATCCTCAGCCCAGCCGCCGAACGTTCCGCAACGACGATGTTCTGTTCCAGGTACCGATTCACCAACAGGTGACCATTGCTTGCTGTCTTGAGCGTGTTTGCCTCCCAGGCTAGCCAGACGTTCCCGTCAGGAGCCGTGGTAGCGCTGGCATTCCGTTCGATTCGCGGATCGCTGGTCAGCCTCTCGACCTTCTGCCATTTGCCGTCGGAGTACTCCCGTCCGTAAATGTCGCTGTTTTCCTCGGCGAAGGCGTCCCAGGCGACATAGAACGTCTTGTTGCCGCCGGTGGCGGTCACAGCGGGGTTGCCTGCAGGGATTCCAGCAGGCGAAAGCGCGACCGGGGCGCTGACTTGCCCTCTGGATAGAAGGCAACCGTAGACCTGGCGCGTTTTCCCGGCGTTGGCTTCCCAGACAAGCAGGAAGCTATCCCCAGAGGCCGCGACAACCGGTCTGACGTTCACTGTTCCCTCGAGATCTAGATAGGCGGGCTTGCCTGTGGCTTTGCTCGGAGTGCCAAACAGGTACGCCACCTTCCATGCCCCTTTGATCTCCGCGGAGAAAGCCAGCAGGAAGCCGTCTCCGGCGGGAGTCAAAGCGGGAGCACCAAGAGCAGTGATCCCACTGTCTGCCACTGTGCCCAGGGGTACGAGTTCACGACCCTTGCGTTGAACAGAAACGACCAGCCTCGGCCCCGCATCGCCGGGGCGATCCAGGTGCGCGACAACGACCTCACCCGGCCTCGTCACGCACATCGCGGGGAAGTCCTGGAACTCGCCGCCGCTATCGAGGGGAGTCGCGTGCTTCCCGTCATGCGCAAGCAGGGGGTGCAGGCAAAGCACGGCCAGCAACAGGACCATTCCGGTCGGTCTATGGTGTTTCTTCATGGGATTAGTCCTGAGCATCAGTGATTTTCTCTTGAGGCCAGTCGGGACGATGGTCCGAAGCGAAACCAGCGCGGCGACGGCGCAGGTACGGGGTCTACTCGAAGCTGCCCATCTTCCGGACGAACAGTTCCCAGTCACGGGCTGCATGGTATAGCTTGGGCTGCTCGAAACAGTCGTAGGTCCAGAACAGCATGCCGTTCACGCGTTCCCTCAACGCCAAGTCGCGGACGCGCACCATGTTGTCGACGGCTTCCTCGAACGTCTTCTCGACAAAGTCGAAGGCACCAAACTCGCCGATGATCACGGGCTTCTGTTTCCGGATTTCGGCCATCTCCGGCGTGAAGAAGCCAGTCGATCCCAGATTACGCCGGAACGCCTGCTCAACCGACGCTTTGCCCCGGCCTCGGTAGAAGTGCACGTCAAGGAAGTCGAGTTCCCCTTTGCCAAGCGTCGTCAGCGTGGGCGGATAGCGCTCGTCCCTCGTCTTCCCCGGCCACACGCCGGCGTGCTTCTTCGGGTCCTTGCCAACAGCCCGTGGGACAAAGAGGCCTTCGGCAACCAGCACTTTGGGGTCGATCGCCTTCACAGCGGCGGCAACGCGTTGGTGGTAATGGTGGTAGCCCTCGTCCATCAGAGCCTGCCGTTCCTCGGTGCTGGACATGTCGTAGGTCTTACCGTTCGCCGCCGCAAACTCCCCCTCCTTCATCGTGAAGGGCCAAACGTTGGCGCGGAGATACGCTTCGTTCTGGCATTGCAGCCCGAGCAAGGTAGGCAGCAGAGCTGGGTCTTTGTCTTTGATGTACGACAGGAACGACGTGATGTGTTCGACACGTGCGTCGATCCCATCCTTGGTCAGGACTAGGACGTTCTTGTTGTGTCCCTTCCCCCGGACGCGCTCGCGGTAGTAGGCATTCAGCGGCAGGCCGCCGTCGCCGAAGGTCGGGAACACGCGGATGCCATGGCGGGTGGCCCGCCGCAGGAAGTCCAGCACATTCTCCATGTACGGTTCGTGTAGCGCCTTCGTGGTCTCATAGTCCCCGCCGATACCCGGATTGATCTTGCTGCGCCCGATGATGAACACCCGGACCGTGTTGTAGTCCGCTTTGCTCAGCGCGCGGAACATCGCCTCGGCTCTCTTTGGGTCATAGTGCGCCTTTGTGGTCTTGGTGTCGGCGTCGAATGTGGCGTGATCCTTCCGCAGACGAATGTAGTTGAAGCCCTTCACGAAGAAGGGCGTCTTGGACTCCTTCAGAATGAACTGCGCCCCGCCTTCGTCCGTCCGGATTCCGATCCGCTCGAGCGGTTTCACCGGTTGTTCTGCCGCTGCATCCGAGGCTGGCGGCAGAGCCTTGTCCTGCGCCCAACCGGGCAACGGCACCAACATGACGGCAAGAAGTACTGACTTGAGCTGATTCACTTCGATTCTCCGCATTCGCTTTTCATAGTGTTCACTTCGGCGGCGTCATCCAGGGCCAGTCGTTGGGTTAGTAGGTGGCATTGAACCCCCAACTCCCGGGTTGGGCAATGAACTTGATGTAGTGCTTCGTCTCTTCCTTGAAAATCAACCCCTCCGCGCCTCCCCGAGGAGCGCCGTTCTCCCATATCGTCTTCCCAGCTGCCTGGATGCGAGTGATGGCGGAAGCGGCGCGCCTGGGGATGCCGACGATGGCGACGGTGCCTTCCGGCGAGACCAGGTCCATCGTGAAGGACGTCGCCTTGTCACGCAGCTCCACATGTATGTCTCCCTTTGCCGACGGGACCGTGGTCTTGATGTGCTTCAGGGGTCCCATCTGCGGCAGCACATGGTAGGTTCCATAGCCTGGCGTCTCGGGCGCTACCCCGACGGCATACTGCGAGAGCAGCGTCAACGCACCGCCACTCCAGGCGTGGTTGGTGGTCCCGCCGCCGCTGCCGCCAATCCGCCAGTCCTCCCACAAGGTCGTGCAGGGATGGTCGGTCATGACCTTGAATCGCTCCTTGGTCCGGGTGATAGCATCGCTCTCAAAACGCATCATGTAGAGGGCTTCGCCGACGTACTTCTCCATGTACGGACTGCTGTGCTTCTGCGTTCGGAGTACCTCGCGGATTGCGTCGTACTGCTCGGGCTTCGCCAGCCCGGAGACGACAGCCAGGGCGTGTGCCCGATCATCCGTCTTCCCCTTGTAGCCGGGCGAACGGTACTCCTTGCCGTTCCAGAAGGTCTTGTTGAAGCTCCTCTCGATGCTCTGCATCCGGGCAGTGATCTCCGGAATGTCGACCGTCGCGCCCACGGCCTC